>Ga0256826_1000059_pt1 | contig 51059 bp, 44 predicted proteins | sample CV79metaG_FD_185975 | JGI IMG/M metagenome (GOLD analysis project Ga0256826, IMG submission 185975) | Hydrothermal vent microbial communities from East Pacific Rise, Pacific Ocean - CV79 | ecosystem: Environmental > Aquatic > Marine > Hydrothermal vents | place: Pacific Ocean: East Pacific Rise...
AGACACAACAAGTACCTATACCACTAACTTAGTGCTAACTATTGATACTTCTGGTTCTATGGCTTGGGACGCTGATGGTGACAAGCCAGGCGATGGTTACTATACTGGACCATTTTGGGATAGAAGATTTGTGAGTACTTTTGATGAAAATACTGTTCGTATTGACTTAGCAAAAGAAGCGCTTAATAACCTTATTGACCAATATTCAGCCCTAGGTAATGTCAATGTAAAAATTATCTCTTTTGATACAACATCAACAGCTTCAAATTGGTTTAGTGATACAACAACTGCTAAGAATTATGTAAATAGTTTAAATGCAGATGGTGGTACAATGTATGATAATGCTATTGCAAAAATAGAAGAGACTACAGACTATGCGGATGCTAATAACACGCTATATTATTTTATTTCAGATGGCCAACCAAATAGTGGTGGTGGATTGGCAGGTGATGAAAAGAATATATGGAATGACTATACCGATCTCTACATTGATAAAACATTTGCTATCGGTGTTGGAAACAGCGTTAATACCGGTGAACTTAATAAAGTTAGCAATCATAAAGGTGAGTTGATCTTAATTGACTCTATCGTTGATCTGAATGATGCTCTTGTTCAGACGGTTAACAATACTATTGTTACAGGTAATGCTATTGCTTTTGATGTAGATGGTACTGCTACTACAGTAGGTGCTGATGGTGGACATATTCAAACTGTTGAGATTGATGGAACGACTATCACTTATGATGCTTCAAATCCAACACAAAACATTACAACCCCATTAGGGGGGACCCTTAACCTTAATTTTGATGATGGGAGTTATACCTATACTGTTGATTACAAAGATTCTATTGCGGGTCAAACGGAAGTATTTAATTTTACAACGGTAAGTAATGATGGTGAAACTAATAGTGGTTCTATTACCCTTCATTTAGAAACTACCAATGATGAAAACCTGAGTTATAGCACTGATATTAGTATTGATGGTGGTATTGGCTTTGATACACTTGTACTTGATCCTAGTATTAGCTTAGACTTTGATAGTATTAATAATATTCAAAATATTGAACGTGTTGATCTGAATGCTAATGTTTTAGATAACTTAAATCCCGATGATGTATTGTCTATGAGTGATGAAGATCATATTATTGAGTTTGTTGGAGAAGGTGAGATTCATGCTGATTTAGGTTCTTGGACACAAGTGAGTTCAAATGCAACTACAACAACTTATAGTGGTACAACAGGCGCAGATAGTGTTTCTATTGTAGTAGAAAATACAATAATATTAGAACAGAGCTAACAACGGTACTTATTTAAAAAGCAAAGCTAGAAATAATATTAGGAGGTACGTTAACAGTACGTTGTGTAATATCTTTAGTAATTTGCAATCTCTTTAGTACTCTTTGTTAGATATTGGTTTTAAAATGAACCACAAAGAAAAAAAGCTCTTTGTTAAGAAACTTTTTTAAATTTGCAGATATCCTTCATATAAATCAGAACAAATAAATCGAAAATACCACCTAATATAGGGAAAAACTCTAAACAGGACAAAATTTGTCCTGTTTCTTGATTCTAATCAAGACAAAATTACTCCTGTTTAAATATACTCCTAAATATCTTACATAAAAGGCTCACAAATGAGAAAACATTTAGTATTATTTATTACATTAGTAACCGTAACATTAGCAGGTGATATTGTTCACTATGATCAAGGAAAGAAAGATTCTCAAACTATTTCTCAACCGAATCATCCGAGTTCGGAACTTTACAGTTCTAAAAAATAAGTTTACGACTTAAATAATAAGGCAAGAGAAAGGCGATCGCTAATCTCTAGTTTTGCGTATATGGCACTTAGATGAGCCTTTACAGTACGTTCGGTAATACTCTTAGCTATCGCTACTTCTTTATTACTTTTCCCCTCAGAGACAAGCTTTGCAACTTCTAACTGTGCCGGAGAAAGCTCTTTAATTAAGGGACTCTCTTCTTTAGTTTTAGGTGCACTCATGTTGGCAATAAGTTCTTGCATAAACTCAGGATACAACCAAATACTTCCTCCACTAATAACATCAATAGCTTGTTGCATATTAAGAGGATCCATCATAGCATTAGCATAGCCTTTGATACCAAGTTTTAGATACTGCGTACCCTTTGTATAATTAGGTGCATCATCTAACCATAGTATATAAAGTTTAGGAAACTCTTTTAAAAGTAAGCCAACATAACTAAAGGCTTTCTCTTCATCACGGTTATGATACAAAAGTAGGGCAGAGGGATGTTCTAAAAGGGCTTTTCGTAACTCCTTAGAGTTATGTACAATGATGGCACTGCTTACTGTTTTAGAAAAGTACTTTTCAAGTTTTGTTTCTGGAGTAAACAGTATTGTTTTCATTAACGTTCCGTCATTGCATTATATTTAGCTTTTAAAATAGGCTTTAACATATAGTCAAGAATAGTTTTCTTTCCGGTAATAATATCGACATTAGCTGTCATACCTACAATAACTTCCATTTTCTCACCATTTTTTTCAAGATAACTGCGTGTTGTTTTGATACGAACTGTATAATAACTATCACCCTCTTCATCAACAATAGTATCAGCACTAATATGGGTTACTTTACCTTCGAGTCCACCATATATTGTGAAGTCATAAGCAGTGAATTTCACTAAGGCTGCTTGTCCAGGATAGAGGTAAGCAATATCTTTTGGTTTGATTTTTGTTTCAATTAAGAGATTATCTTGCACGGGTACAATCTCGATAATGTCCATACCCGGTTGCACCACTCCATTAATAGTATTAATAAGAAGCTGTTTTACAATTCCTTTAACAGGGGAACGCACAGAAGTTCGTTCTACTCTATCTTCTAGTGCTTCATTAGATTCCATGATTTGGTTCATCTCTGAAACTACATCATTCCACTCCTGTTTTGCCTCATTTTGAAACTCAAGGTTGGCTCCATTGATTTTACTTTTAGCTTCAGCAATGGTAGACTTGATACGAGGTATAGAAAGTTGTACCTCTTCTAGTTCCCCTTGAATATCATTAGCACGGCGTTCAAGTTGTAAAAATTCTACTCTAGAGACAATACGTTTTGCAACCATAGGACGGGTTAAATCGACCTCTTTTTGCATTAAGGCATGTGCTCGTTTGAGCTTTTTCTCTTTTGAACGTATCTCTTTAAGTTCATTTTGACGTTGTACTTTTTGACTTTTTAAAACACGAATATCACTTACTAATTTCTTTTTATGACTGTTATAAAGACTACGCTCTTTTTTAAACAGCTCTTTTTCATCTTTGGAATAGTTTCCCTTAGGTATCTTAAAAGCACGACCGGTAGATTCCGCTTCTAAACGTACTGCTTTAGCTCTTAATGCGGCTTGATGGAGTAATGATTCTTCGTAAGATGAGGCAAAAGAGGTGTCATCTATCTTAACTAGAATTTGCCCCACATCAACAAGTTCCCCTTCATCTACTAAAATTTCAGAAACAATACCACCTTCAAGGTTTTGGACAACTTGAATTTGATGGGAAGGGACGACTTTACCAACGCCACGTGTCAACTCATCAATTTCAGCAAGCGCAGACCATGCAATTAACCATGTTACTACACCTAAGACTACCCATAAAATCATACGTGATTTAATAGGAGATTTTTGTAAAACAGCAGCAGAGAGTGAGGACATATAGAGTAGGTCATTTTGAGAACATTCAACTTCTTTAGTGAGCTGAAATGATTTTCCATCATCATTTTTTAATACTTTATCTTCTAATGCCATTATGCGTTCTCTCCTTTCAATCGACCAAGTTTACTTAAAACCTCTGTTTTAGGTCCATCGAGTAAAATCTTGCCGTTATCAATAACCATAATACGCTCAACCAGAGTTAGTAGTGATGTTTTGTGGGTTACAATTAGAGTTGTGTGATCTTTTATACGTGGTGTTAGACGTGTAATCATAAGACGTTCAGTGGTGTTATCCATAGAATTACTTGGCTCATCCATGAGGATAATTGGAGACTCTTTAGTAAAGGCACGAGCCACTGCAATAGACTGTTTCTGTCCACCCGAAAGCCCATCACCACGTTCACCTACTTCCATATCAAAACCAAGGGGATGGTTATTTACATAAGCATCTACCACACCAAGGTTAGCCGCTTCTAAAATCATATCATCTTCAGCATCAGGAGTTTTATAGACAATGTTCTCGCGTAGGGTTCCTTGAAAAAGAGCAACATCTTGAGGTACATAAGCAATATTGTTACGCAGGTCAGCGGGATCAATTTGGTTGGTATCAATCCCATCAAGTAAAACCGAACCTGTATCAGGATAGTAAAGCCCCAAAATTAACTTTTCAATGGTTGTTTTACCTGAGCCAATACGACCAATAATACCAATATGTTCTCCGGCTTTTATTTTAAAAGATATATTTTTTAAGATAGGTGTACGTTGTCCTGGATAAGTGAAAGTTACATCATCAAACTCAATATTTCCTTCAAACTGATGGCGTTGTACAAACTGCTTTCCATCGGGTCTATCAACGGGGAGTTCCATAATATCATTTAAAGAGCTAAGCGCCGTTTTTGTCTGCTCATATTGTGATGCAAGTGCGGCGACTTGTCCCATAGGTGCAATAGCACGGGAAGCCAAAATAACGGTAGCTATTAGACCCCCCATTGTCAGCTCCATATTGTCAATAAGATAAACCCCTACAATTAAAATAGCAACCGTATTAATTTGTACTAGAAACTGAGTAACAGTATTGATAGAGTTAGTAATCATACGTGATTTTAGACTTTTTTCAGCAATCTCTCCTGTCGCTTCTTCCCAGCGCCATTGTGTATGACCGTTAGCCCCAAGTGTTTTAATAGTTTCGAGATTATGTAGACTTTCAATTAAAATAGCATTTTTATTGGCAGAAGCTTCATAAGTACTTTCGATACTTTTTTGTAAAGGACGTTTTACGATAAGAGAATAGAGTAGTATTAAAGTAATAACAGCAATAGGTACCGCAACAATAACCCCACCCATAAAATAGACCACGGTTAAAAAGATAACTACAAAAGGAAGATCAATAAGTGTGGCTACAGTTGTTGATGTGAAAAAAGAACGAATACTTTCAAATTCACGTAAGGTGTTTGCAAAAGAACCAATAGATTTTGGACGTACTGCCATTTGAAGGTTTAAGACCCGTTCAAAGATAAGTGATGACATGATAATATCACTTTTTTTACCTGCAATCTCAAGGAAGTATGTTCGGATGAATTTGAGTAACATATCAAAAGCATAGACTACTAAAATACCAATTGCTAAGACCCACATGGTATCAATAGCACCATTAGGAACGACTCTATCATAAACATTCATTGTAAAAAGGGGTGTAGCTAATACAAAGATATTAATAACTAAAGAAGCCACTACAACATCGGTGTAGATACGTTTTGATTTCCAAAGTGTTCCCCAAAACCAGTGCTCTTTATGATCAGCGACTAAGGCCTTGTTTAAGTCATCAGGACGACGCTCTTTTTTAAGAAAAAAGCTGTAACCTAAGTACTCTTTTTCTAAATCTTCTATAGGAATCCAGGACTCTCCATCAGGGATATCAGGCAAGATAATTTTGGCATGAGTTTGTGTTGCATCAAAACCCAATAAGATACAAGCATCTCTATCTTTCAGGGCTAAAATAGCAGGTAAAACCATATGAGGTATGTCGAGTAGAGGACGTTTTACTAAAGTTGAAGCAAATCCAGCACGTTTAGCAGCACGTGAAAAACTCGCCTTAGCTCCTTGAATAGAAAATAGTTCTGGAGTACTAAATCCCTCTTCAACAGGAAGTCCATCGGTTAAGGCTTCCGCACTAAAAGGTTGGTGGTTAATCTTAGTAAAGATAACTAAACATTGTAAAAGTGGATCAATTTTATGTTGCTTCATGTAACCCGTTCAAAATAGATATGGCACTTTATTTAGAATAAAGTGGCACTTTAGATGTTATATCAGCATTCATTGCATCAAGTAGTTGTCCTGTCACCGATAAGATACGGTACTGGGCTAGAAGTTGATCCATAGCTGCATTGGTTTGTGATTGACGTGCTGAGTTGTATTCAAGTTCAGCATTTAAAAGATCAATTAACGTACGACGACCAAGATTATACTCTTCCGCATAAGAGTTGGCTGTTTTTTGAGTGTATTCTGAGTGTTGTGCTAGATAGCCTTTTTGAATTTCGATTAACTCATTAGCAGCTGTGGCGAGTTTCAACTCTTCATCAACATCACGACGTGTATCATTAAGTGCGGAACGCTCTTTCGTGATTAGGATTTGGTTCTTAACACGTTGCGCCTCATCGGAACCCCCACGAAAGAGGTTGTAACGTAGACGTAACATAGCAGAATATGAATCGTCTTCACCCTCAATACCATGAATGTTTTGGTTCCAATTACCTGCAAGTTCACCATCAAGTTCAGGGTAAAAAGTTGATTTTGTCTGTTCATATACGGACTTTTGAGCATCGATGTTCTCTTGAAGTGTCAAAAGAGCAGGGTTAAACTCTTCTGCTTGAGCAAGACGTTGCTCAAACGTAAGGTCTGCTAATTCTGGTGCTTTGGGTGTCTCTAACTCTTCCACACTTACCACTTGACCATAAACACGAATAAATTGAGAATAGGCATCTTGATAGTTGTTTTTAGCTGCATAATAGTTTGCATAGGCTAAGGCATAACGACTTTCGGTCTGTTCTACATCTGAACGTTTCCCTAAGCCTGCTTCTGTTTTCTCTTTTATCTTTCCGAGAATATTTTCGTGTGTTTTAACATTTTCTAAGGAGAGCGCGAGAAGTTTTTGTTGACGCAAGAGGTTGATATACACGGTAATTGCTTTTAAACTCAGACTATTGGCTGCAGAAAGTGTTGCATAAGCAGCTGAGTTAATACGTGAACGTTGCTCTTCAATATTATCTTGAGTCGCACCCCCTTTCCAAATATTTTCAGTAAACACTAATGCTGCTTCACGGCGAATAAGTGTTCCATCGGATTGTGTTGAGTTAAGTTGATCACGTTCAACACGTTCGGGTCCTACTGCTCCTGTAAAGTTAAGTTCTGGATAGTAACCTGCATTAGCAGAATCAAGGTCTTTACTAACGGCATTGTAGTTAGCAAGCTGTGTTTGCATCTTAGGATTACTTTGCAAAGTTTCTTGAACTACTTGTTGAATGTCTAACGCTTGGAGCGTTGCTACACTAATAAGTGCGGCTGCAATAAAATAACGCATATGATGTCCTTGACGAATAAAGTGATAAATTATATGAGATAAATACTTAATAGTATCTAACAAAATGTTATAAAACGGTAATAATAGCTTTTGAACTGTTATATTTAGTTTTTATACATTGTTACTATAACTTATGTCTTACCTTCATGATAGCAAGTAAATGTCGAAAAAATGTTTAAAGTATAAAAATTACTAATAATGAAATAAAAATGTGATAGATTTGGAAAAAAGGTAACTTATAATTTCTGTTACATAAAAAAATAATAGTAGGGCTTCGCCTTTAAGAGCCTAGGGCTCAAAAGCAGAAACAGCCTTTTTCTCATGGAAATGAAAATGTGTTTCCAAATCACTGTTATCCATTAAAATTGGAACTACAATTAAGGACGACACAACGGCAGCAATGGTTCCAAAAATAAGAGAGACACCTAATCCACCAAATACTGCATCAGAAGCTAAAAGTGTTGAAGCTAAGATAATAGCAACTGCTGTTAAGAAAATAGGTTTAGCACGGGTGGCAGTAGCATAAGCAATAGCCTCTTTTTTGTGCATACCCTTATCTAACATTAATGACTTTGTGAAATCTAGAAGGAGGAGGGTGTTACGAGAGCTAATTCCTATAAGTGCAATAAATCCAATCAAAGAGGTCGCCGTCAAGAAAAAGGTATCTGTTGTAAAAACATCCATAATAAAATGCCCAACAATCACACCAATTATAGAGAGAAAACTACCTAACAGTACAATACCACTTAGAGTGAAGCTTTTGTAATAAACTACTAAAAGTAAAAAGATAAGTACAAGAGCAGCAATAAAAGCAGCTCCTAGTTCTACAAAAGTATCTAATGTTACTTCCATCTCACCATCCCAAATAAGTTGAAAGCGCTTACCACTCTCTTTTTGTATTAACTCAAGGTTAAAAAGACCTGTCTTAGAGATATCATACTCATTACTAAGCGTCTCTAAAATAGTATTTCTAGCATCCATAAGGGGATAGACTTGAGAAACCATATCGGTCTCGGCCAATACATTTGTCATCTGATGTAAATCTTTGGTCATAATCATGGGATTAGCTTTAGTGGCATTGATACTTACTACTTCTGTAATAGGCACCATCATCCCTTTTTGATTCATCAGTTTTAGACTTGAAAGTTTTAATTCAATATCACGTTTCTCTTTTTTGTTAAAAATCTTATTTTTTGGGTTTAGTGTTAAAAAAATAGGAATTTGATCATCATGCTCTTTAGAGTTTTTAACCGCAATATCCATTCCTTCAAAGGCTAGGTACAAAATATCATTGACCTGTTTGACACTAAGTCCTGAACGTGAAATCTTAGCACTGTTTACAATCACTTCAAACTTATCATATACTTCATCTTGCATAATATCGATATCAACAAGACCCTCTGTATGACGGAAAATTGTTTCGATTTGCGTTGCTAAGTGACGAATACCTTTCGTATCTTGACCATACACTTCAGCAACAATGGCTGCCATAGTTGGTGGCCCTGCAGGTGGTTCAACAAACTTAATATTGGTATTAGGATAGAGGTTTCCACACGCTTTTATAAGGAGTGGACGCATACGTTGTACCATCATATACGAAGGCTCTTCTCTATGATGTTTTGCAGTTAAGTTAATAACAATTTCAGAAAGGTTTTCACTGTTTTTAAACTGTGAACCCTTAATTAGACCTGCAAAATCCAAAGGTGATCCCATCCCAAGAAAAACTTCTATATCTAAAACTTCTTTCTCTTTTTGAATCTCTTGGACTAAACATTGACTCACTTGTGAGGTCTGCGAGATAGAACTACCACTAGCTAAATCAACATAGACATTAAAAGTATCGTTGTTTTTACCAGGTAGCATCTTAGCCAGTACTAATTCGGTAGGGATCAACATAATAGAGAAGATAAATCCTAAGAGTGTTCCTAGTAAGATAAATCGTTTTTTGGCAGGACTATTAAGACCATCTATAATCATTTTTTCCATTTTTTGATACATCTTAATGTTCCTCTTTGTGGTCAGGTTTTTTTAGAAGTCTTACCGCGAGATAAGGGGTGAAAATGTAGGCAACAAAAAGTGAAGCAACTAAGGCAACCGGAACATTGGCCGGGATTGGTTTCATAAATTGACCCATCATCTGACCAACAAAGGCCATTGGTACCATGGTTAAAATAATGGCCAAGGTAGCCACATTAGTAGGGGCACCAATCTCATCAGTTGCTTCAATCATAAGGTCATCAATATCTTGATCAACCGCTTCAAGGGAGTGAAAATGACGGTGAATGTTTTCAATAACAATAATGGCAGCATCAACTAAAAGCCCCAAACTTAGTAAAAAAGCAAAGAGGGTAATTCTATTAATGGTTTGTCCACTAAGATAGGCAACAAAAAGTGTAATCGCTAAAATAGCAGGAACACTAAATGTAACAATCATTGACTCCCGCCAACCTAAAACAAAGACTAGTAAAATAGCAATAATAACAATGGACAAAATAAGGTGAAACACCAATTCATTAACTGCCTCATCTGCACGTTTACCATCATTACGGGTAATAACATAGTTAATACCATTTGCTGTTAATAACTTTTTGTACTTATGAAGTTCCTCTTTTACCGCGTCCGCAATAACTACAGCATTGGTTCCTTGTAGTTTTGAAACCGTAAGTGTAACTTGATTGGTGAGTGGTGAAAAGTTTCCTTTGTCATCCTTAACACTCACGAGTGCTGATTTGAAATTTTGAATATCATAAGAATCCTCGATGGAAGCAACATCTTTAAGGTAGATAGCCGATCCCATATACTGAGCTACGATAATGTTTCCTATATCTTTAGAACTGTCAATAGCATTTTTAACACCAAGCATTACAACTTCATTAGCTTTGGTATGGGTCTTAATAGCAGGAACATTATAAGCAAGACCTTGAACCGCTTTAGCTATTTGACCCATAGAGAGGTTATAACCTGAGAGTTTATTAAGATCAACTAAGATGTTATATTGATGTTTATTACCACCTTTAAGATTAGTGACGGCGACATTTGGAAGTCCATTAATATAGTGCTGAACTACACGTGCCTTATCAAAAAGCTCTGTTTTAGACATGTTGGTATCTTGTGCATAAAAAGCAACCGAGACAATAGGAATATCAACATCAATATCAAGTGGTTTAATAATGGGGTTCATCGCCCCCTCGGGAAACATTCCTGCATTTTGCATGATTTTGTCGTAAATTTTGAGGTTTGAGTCCTCTTTTTTCTCACCAATAAAAAAGGCAGCATTAACCACGCCAACATTATCCATCGCCATTCCATAGATATGTTCAACACCTTGAACCTCTTTAAGTTTACGCTCAAGGGGTTTAACAATAATTTTTTCAATCTCTTTGGCACTAGCACCAGGAAGGGCTACAATAACCGTTGAGCCACTGACTACCATCTGAGGATTTTCCTCACGAGGCATGATAAGCAGTGCAAGATATCCAATAGCAAGTAGAGAAATACCTAAAAGTAGGGTGAGTGGAGACCGTAAAAACATTTTTGCTAGTTTTCCAGCGATGTCCTTAGGTTCATAGGGTTTTTTACTCATATTTTAGCCCTTAATCGATATTAACCGTGGCATACATACCCGGATAAATACCTTTAATTTTAGTAGAAAAAGAGACTTTTACTTTAAAACTATGTGTCATAGGATTTGAGCTTGGAATGATGGCAATTATTTTACCAACACCTTTCATACCAACAGAAGGGATTTCTACCTTAACTTTTTTTCCATAAGGTACCATTTTGAGGTTGTTTTCGGAAACTTCCATGGTAATTTTTAGGTTTGATAAGTCTGATAAGATAAAAGCTGGCATACCTGGCATTGCCATCTCTCCAACGTTGACATTTTTAGCAATAATAACACCTCTGTTGGGTGCTTTGATATCAAGATATTTATACTGGTTTTTCACTTCATTAAGTTGTGCATTGGCTTGGTCAACCTGCTTTTTTGAGATTTCAACCATATCTTGCATATTTTGAGCGGCTAATTCTAGGTTTTCTACCTCATATTTAGAGACCATCTTTTTCTCTAAAAGACGTTTATGTCGTGCTAGATTTAAAAGTACATTATTAAGTTGGTTTTGGTTCATCTGTAAGGCAAGTTGTGCTTGAGAGATACCAAGTTGAACACGTGTCATAGCGGAGTCAACCTCTTTAGAGTCAATAGAGTAGAGGAGTTGTCCTTTTTTAACATGCGCACCTTCATAAGCATTAACACGTGTCACAAAACCCATATAACGGCTTGTAATCATTTTCTCATTATCTGATATAACCGTTCCTGAAAGGGTGAGTCCATCGGCATAAAGCGAGAGGCTTATAGCGAGGATTAATAGGATTTTTTTCATTATTGTTGTGCTCCATTTAAGATTTTTTCTAAGGCAAAAATACGTTCATTACGACGATTTTGAACGGTGAGTAGGGCAAGAACTTTTTCAATTTGTTGTGACTGCTTGATAATTACGTCACTCATTGAAGCTAACTGTTCTTTATAACGCTCTTCATAAGAGTGATAGATACGTTTAGAAAGTTCACGCTCTTTTTTCAAAGAGTTGACTTCAAAGTCTAAACTCTCTATCTCTGTTGAAATTTTGGCAACTTGAAGTGCCACCCCTTTTTTAGCAAGGTCGAGTTGCATTTTCATCTTAGCTTCTTCAACACGAGACTTTTCATACTTAGCATTGTCAATGCCACCATTAAAGATATTCCATTTAAGTTGAGCCCCAATGGTATAGGACTTATGATCATTTGCATCACCCAAAAAAGTGTCATCAGAAGTTTGAACTTCTGCAAAAGCTCCTATTTCAGGTAAAAAACCTGAGTCTGATACACTACGCATATCTTTGCGGATTTGTACCCCTTGTGTTGCTTTTTTGATATCAATGTTATTACTTAAAACAAGTTCTTTAGAGTACTGAGGTACTTTTACAGAGGTTCTTGGTGTCGTAATATGGTTGACTTCTTGGTTAAGTAGAAAACTAAGGTAGTGATAGAGTAGCTTAGCATTAGAGTGCATCTGATTTAAAAGACGATCAACATCAGCTTTTTTAGATTGTACTTCAAGTAAATCAACTTCTTTAGCATATCCCTCATCCATCATAAACTGAGTGGTTTTTTCTAAGGTAGCGATATTGTCTGAAATCTGTTGTAGGTGACGCGTTGCTTGTTCAATTAGTGCCATGTCATAAAAAGATTTACGTGTTTCATAAATCTTAGTATTTATCATTGCCTCTCTGTCGAGTTTTTTGATACGTTCCATTGATTCTAAAACACGGGTATAACTACTAATTTTACCACCCGCATAAAGGGGTACTTGATAAGAAAGTTTACTTTGAAAATAATTTCTAGCATCAGGATAGTTAAGTGCGTCAGGTGCCACTTCTAATATATTGGGATTGAGAGGATTAAACTCATCAAAACCAAAATCACCAAAAGTAGCTTCACGAGAGGTCAGTTTAAATCCAAAAACATTACCGGCATCATCAGAACGTGCAATATTTTGAGTAAAATCTAATTTACCCCAATTATTACCACTTGCCACAGTAGTGTTTTTTTGAGCTATTTCAACATCAAGTGTAGCCGCTTTAATCTCTAAGTTTTGAGATTTTACAATTTCAATAGCATCATTAAGGGTTATTCCCTCTTGTGCTAAAAGTAAAGAAGCACTTAACAAGCTTACTATATAGTATAGAACTATTTTTTTCATGGGTATTAACCTTTTATCTGTTTAACTTATAAAATATATGAATGTATATTATATATTAAATTAATCACCGACATATCACATCACAAAAGTTAAAATATAAGAAGTGTGATAATAATAGTATACACCAAAAAAGAACAAAATTATACTTTATTCAAGTCTCTATACACGCTAGTACTTTTGAAGACATTTTTTGGTATCATTTCAACAATTAATTTATATTACAAGGGCTATCAATGGCAGTAATTAGTATGGGAGACATCAAAAAAGGTGTCCGTTTAGAAATTTCAGGAGTTCCTTATAAGGTGGTTGAATTTCAACACGTTAAGCCAGGTAAGGGTGCAGCATTTGTACGTTGTAAAGTAAAAAGTTTTGTAAACGGTAAGGTTGTTGAAAAAACAATTCATGCAGGGGATAAGTTTGAGATTCCTAATTTGGAACATAAAACAATGCAATACCTTTATGATGATGGTGAGATGTACCAGTTTATGGACAATGAAACTTATGATCAACTCGGTCTCGAATATCATCAGTGTGAAGATGCTAGTAAATGGTTCAAAGATGGTATGAATGTCGATATTATTTTACATAATAACATTGCTATTAGTGTTGAAGCACCTTTAGTCATGGAACTTGAAATTGCTGAAACCGGTCCAAAAGACAAAGGTGATACAACAAGTGGATCGAAAAAACCTGCAACTCTTGAAACCGGTGCTGTTATCCAAATTCCATATCACATTTTAACAGGTGACATTGTAAAAGTGAACACTGTTGACTGTGAATACTTAGAAAAAGTTAAGTAACACCTCTTTAAAAGCCCAACTCCTTGGGCTTCCTACACCTCAAACTTTATCACTAATATAATTAGTTATTTTATATTGTAAAATATTCTTTTTAACGCTATACTTGTTATAAAAAGAGACTTCATGCGTATGTATAAACTTTTTTTTACAATTATATTTAGTAGTGGTGTTTTACTCAGTGTTGTACTCTACTTCTTATTACATAATGTAGAACGAGAATTCGCACGACTCACCATAAAAGAAGATGCTGCACGTTTTACCCAAGCATTGCGGATTGAAGCTGATTTAAGTGAACATATCCTAGAAGAACTTGAAACATTTTACTATGCTAGTGATAATTTTAACAGTACCTATTTTGACATGCTAACGCAAAAAATTATGCAACACCACGAAACAATAGCTGCATTAGAGTGGCTTCCAAAAGTGTTAGATGCACAAAGAGAAGTATTTGAAAAAGATGGCACTAATAATGTACGTTTTATAAAAGAGAATACGACTCAAAGTCTTATGATAAAAGCAGGTCAACGTGCCTTCTACTTTCCCATTACCTATTTTCATCCTATTAAAGGTAATGAAAAGGCTATAGGTCTTGATATTAATTCTCTAAAAGAACCTTCAAAGGCTTTGAAAGTTGCCTACACCAAAGACAATGTTGTTGCTACTAAACCTTTAGAACTTTTACAAATACATCCCGGTCAATATGGATTTTTACTATTTAAACCTGTTTATAAAAGCAATACTTTAGAAAACAATTTTGAAAATTTAGATGGCTTTATGCTGGGTGTTTTTTTATATGAAAAACTTCTTAATACGACACGCCTTGACTTACCACCTGAAGTGGTTTCAGGTCTTGATATGGTACTAACTTTTCAGACTCAAAAATTGTATCACCATGGAATAAAACCTACTCATACCTTAGCCCTTGATGAGACGTTTATATTACCAGTGAACATCTATGGTGATCGTTATGAACTGCATGTGACACCAACGCGACAACGCTTGGAATCTCAAGATTCTATAATGCCATTGTTAGTCACCCTTATTGTGATGTTAATAACATGTTTTGTTTTATTAGTACTCTATGTTCAATTACACAAAGAGGAGCAGTTACGTACCCTTTCTAAAGAGCAACAACGCGAGATAGCCCATCAAAATAATCAGCTAATACATAAGTCTCGTATGGCGGCAATGGGTGAAATGATAGCAATGATAGCCCATCAATGGCGTCAACCTTTAAGTACTATTAGCGCCATTTTAGCAGATATTGAAATACGAGAAAGTATTGGAGAATTTGATAAAGATCACAGCAAAGATGCTATGGAAAAAATTCATTCACAAGTCTTTTATCTTTCTGATACTATTACAGAGTTTTCTAACTTTTTTAAGCCGGTTGAAGGTTTGAAAAAGGTCTTAATGAAAGATGTTATAGAACAATCCATTAAGTACATTGAACCTATTATTGTGAAAGAGAAGATAGAAATTACACTTGATAACCAAAGTGAACATCTTGTTGAAATTAAGGTTAATGAGATGGTGCAAGTGTTAATGAATTTAATTCATAATGCACGTGATGCTTGTAAGTTACATACTACTTGTGTCATAAAGGTTTGTATTTATGATGAAGGAGAGAGTGTTATTTCTGAGTTTTGTGATAACGGTGGTGGTATTCTTCAAGAAAATATTAATGAAATTTTTGAACCCTATGTTTCGTCTAAGGCAAAAAATGGGACAGGATTAGGACTTTATATGTCTAAACTGATTATTCAAGACCATTGTAATGGTGAGTTGTTGGTACAAAATAGAGAGGAAGGTGCTTGTTTTAGTGTCATCTTAAGACAGGTTGCTAATAGTGGCTAACGTTAATTTAATACATTATGTTATAAACTGTATTATTACGTTTAAGGATTGATATGATTACTTCATCACTTCGTGAAAATACTCAAAACCTTACACTCCTTTATGTTGAAGATGAACCTGCCTTACGTGAAAGTATGGCAACCATGTTAGGAACGCTGTTTAAATCCATTGATGTTGCAGCAGATGGAGAAGCGGGACTTAAACTTTATCAAAAAGGTAAGTATGACTTAATCATTACCGATATTGAAATGCCAATTATGACAGGTATCGAGATGTTAGAAGGCATTCGAAATATCGATTCTGATCAGGTCTGTGTAGTGATTTCTGCATATGATAACTCTGATTATCTTCTCTCAACCATTGCCGTTGGAGTTGATGGTTATCTCCTTAAACCCTTAGACACAACACTCTTTTTTGGGGTATTGAAAAAAGTAGTCTCACTTATCATGCTACGCCAAGAAAATGAAAAGTACAAACAAAACCTAGAAGTTTTAGTAGATGAGCAATCCCAAGAGATTCAAAAAAAAGATGATGCACTTATTCAGACTTCTCTATTTGATACTAAAACAGGGCTACACAATCATCTCTATCTCAATCGGCTTTTAGAAGAAGATGCTATATTTAGTCTCATCTTATTAAACATTGATAACTTTTCGTATATTAATAATGTTTACGGTCTAGAGTATGGAGATAAAGTTTTAGAAAAAGTAGCACAAACTTTAACAAAACTGTTGCCATCATCGCTCAATGTCTGTTATTTTTCAGGAGATGAGTTTGTTATCGTCAGTCGGTATAACGATAAGGAGTATTTACAAGGTATTCTAGAACAAATTTTCTCTTTTTATGCTAACTTTGAGATGGATTTAGATCCTGTAAAGTTAAAAATCGGGTTTTCAGCAGGGGTTGCCATTGATAATGGGAATGAGGTTTTTTTACATGCACAAATTGCACTTAAAGAGCTTCGTAGTTCACAGCGTGGACACTATAAGTTCTATAATCCAAACTCTCAGTACCTTCAAGACCAACGTAACACAGTTTCATGGATTAAACGTATTCGCACGGATTTAGAAGAGGGCAGATTATGTGCTTACTTTCAACCTATTTTAAATATCCATACGGGAGAGATTGATAAATATGAATGTTTAGCACGTATTATTGATGGAGATGAAGTTATTGTTCCTGTGAAGTTTTTAGAGGCGGCAAAACTTGCGGGAATGCTTTCAAGTATCACCCGGATTATGATAGATCAAGCCTGTAAAAAGTTTGCTAATACAGACTATAACTTTTCAATTAACATCACCCAACAAGATTTTCAAGAGAACTATCTGATTCATTTTTTACAACAGAAGTGTGAACGTTATAATATTAATCCAAAACAGTTAGTCTTAGAAGCGGTAGAGACCATCTCTAATAAAGATTATCGTTCGGCATTAGAACAGATGGTAACCCTAAAATCCAAAGGTTTTCGTGTTTCCTTAGATGACTTTGGTGTTGATGATTCAAACTTTTCACGACTTTTAGAACTTAACCCTGATTTTATAAAAATTGATGGAAGTTTTATAGTTTCTGTGGCAACTGATATTCACTCACGTCGTATTGTGCAAACAATTACTGAATTTGCACATAAAATCGGCTCAAAAGTTGTAGCAGAGTTTGTTTCTGATAAAGATATCTTAGGTGTTATTCAAGACCTTGGCGTTGATTATGCACAAGGTTACTTAGTAGGTAAACCTTCCCCTGAATTACTTCCAAAATAAATCCCTTTTTAATCTTCTAGCGATATAATTAAGATACTTTTTCCTAAGGTCTTTTAATGTCGGTTCAACCCTTTACCCATCTCCATTTACATACAGAATATTCGCTCTTAGATGGCGCAAATAAAATTACAAATCTCGTAGAAGAACTCAAAAAGCTTGGTATGACTTCAGTAGCTATGACCGACCATGGTAATATGTTTGGAGCGATTGACTTTTACAAACAGATGACGGCAGCAGGCATTAAACCTATTATTGGAATGGAAGGTTACATTCATAATGGTGATGAGATTGGTGATAGAACTACAAAACAGCGTTTTCATGTCTGTTTGTATGCTAAAAACCAAGTAGGATATGAAAACCTAATGTACCTCTCTTCAAAAGCCTATATTGATGGTTTTTACTACTTCCCTCGTATCAATAAAAAAGAGTTACGAGAACACTCTGAGGGTATTATATGTTCATCAGCTTGTCTTCAAGGTGAAGTAAACTGGCACTTAAATCTTCAAAATCCTCGTAATGTTAAAAATGGGGCTGAGGGTTATGAAGGGGCTAAACGTGTTGCTTTAGAGTACAAAGAGATATTTGGAGAGGACTTTTACTTAGAGATGATGCGCCACGGTATTGGTGATCAGCTTTTTATTGACTCTCAAATCATCAAACTTTCTCAAGAGACCGGTATTAAAATTGTAGCGACCAATGATACCCACTACACCTATCCAGATGATGCGCAGTATCATGAGGCCTTTATGTGTATTGGGATGAATAAACTTTATGATGATCCCAATCGTATGCGTCACTCTGTTCATGAATTTTATTTGAAATCACCCGAGCAGATGGCACGTCTTTTTGCTGATATTCCTGAGGCTTTAGAGGCGACACAAGAGATTGTCAATAAGTGTAATTTAGAACTCCAACTTGGTGACCCAATTCCTCCTAACTTCAAGTTTACTCAAGAGTATGCGCAAGAAGAGGGACTGACTATTGCCCATGAAGATGATGCGCCTTTAGCAGCAAATGCTTCAAAAGATGATGTTAAAAAATGGATGGGTGCTCCTGATAAAAATGATGCAGAGTACTTTGTATATCGTTGTGAAGTAGGGCTAGTCAATCGCCTTCAACATGTCCCCCAAGAGCGTCATGAAGAGTATAAAGAACGTTTGAAGTTTGAGATGAATATTATTAACTCAATGAAGTTTCCCGGATATATGCTAATTGTATGGGATTTTGTTAAGGTTGCCAAAGAGATGGGTATTGCTGTTGGTCCCGGTCGTGGTTCTGCTGCGGGGTCGCTTGTTGCCTACTCTTTAGATATTACCGATATTGATCCGATGAAGTACGACCTGCTGTTTGAGCGTTTTTTAAATCCTGAACGTGTCTCAATGCCGGATATTGATATGGACTTTATGCAAGCACGTCGTGGTGAGATTATTGACTATGTTGTTGAAAAGTATGGTCGTAATCAAGTAGCTCAAATTATTACCTTTGGTTCTCTTCTTGCTAAAGGGGTAATTCGTGATGTTTCGCGTGTTCTTGATGTGCCACTCTCTCAAGCTGATAAGATGGCAAAACTGATTCCTGATGAACTGGGTATTACCTTGAATGGAAAGGGCAAACCCGGAACAGATAAGTACAAAGAGGGTGCCTTCCAAAAAGAGCCAAAAATTCAAGAGTTAGTTGCCTCTGATCCTCAAGCCGCTCGTGTATGGGAGTTCTCTAAAAAACTTGAAGGACTTAAACGTAATGCTGGTATGCATGCGGCAGGTGTTGTTATCTCAAATCGTGAACTTTGGTACAAAACTCCTATTTATAAACCCTCTGGGGAAGATACTTTTATCACACAATATTCACTTAACTACCTTGAAGATGTGGATTTAATTAAGTTTGACTTCCTTGGACTTAAAACACTTGATGTTATTGATGCGGCAGTAAAACTGATAAAACGTCGTTATGATAAAACTGTTGAATGGCATGATATTGATGAAAATGATGCTCGAGTTTACGAGGTTATTCAAACAGGTGAGACAGTGGGAATGTTCCAAATTGAGAGTTCCGGAATGCAAGATCTGAACAAACGTCTAAAACCTTCAAACTTTGAGGATTTAATTGCGGTCTTGGCACTTTATCGTCCGGGTCCTATGGAATCAGGGATGCTTGATGACTTTATTGAACGTAAACATGGTCGTCAAGAAATCACCTATGTTTTTGAAGCGCTAGAAGAGATTTTACATCCTACTTATGGGGTCATTGTCTATCAAGAACAGGTTATGCAAATTGTACAGACCATTGGTGGAATGAGCCTTGGTGGTGCGGATATTGTACGTCGTGCTATGGGTAAGAAAAAAGTTGATGAGATGATTAAGTACAATAAACTTTTTTCTGAAGGGGCGCAAAAACAGGGTCTTGATTATGCTACTGCTTCAACACTCTTTGATCTGATTGAAAAGTTTGCTGGGTATGGTTTTAATAAATCACACTCGGCAGCGTATGCAATGGTAACGTTTCAAACTGCATGGCTTAAAACTTACTATCCTCAAGAGTTTATGGCAGCACTACTCACTTCTGAAAAAGATAATACCGATAAAGTTGTTAAGTATATTGATGAAGTCAAACGTATGGGCATTACTCTTGCACCTCCTCATATTAACCACTCACAGTTAGAGTTTTCTGCAATTGAACAAAATGGTGAAGATATCATACTCTTTGGTTTTGGTGCGATAAAAGGGGTGGGTGAAGCAGCTGTTGAATCCATCCTTGAAGTACGTGAAGAGGGTGATTTTAGTTCTCTTCAAGATTTTGTTAATCGTATTGAACCTTCCAAAGTTAATAAACGTGTTTTTGAATCAACAATTAAATCGGGTGGCTTTGATGATTTTGGTTTTTCACGTAAGGCACTACTAGGTCAGATAGAGACAATAATACAAACGGCAAAAGATGCTTCTCAAGCTCGTAAAAATGCAGTAGGAAGCCTCTTCGGAGATGATGCTGACATTACTGTGGTTGATTTAAAAATTAACAATGAAGCAGAGTACGAGCTCAAAGAGATTTTAGATTTTGAAAAAGAGACACTTGGTTTTTATGTCTCAGGTCATCCCCTTGATGGTTTCAGAGAAGAGATGGAGGGGTTAAACTATACGCTTTCTTCAGAAATTGAAAACATTGAAGATGGTTCAACTGCTATTTTTATTGGAAAAGTTGAAGAGATTCAGAAGAAGATCTCTAAAAAAGGGAATGCTTTTGGTATTGTCAATCTTATGGATTTTCATGGTAATATCGAGATGATGCTTTTTAGTGATAAACTGGAACAACTCGATCAGATGGACTTAGAAGAACCCGTAGCATTTAAGGTTAAAGTAACCCATACTGAGATGTTTACTCGTATCTCTGTTACAAAGATATTTACCCTCTCCACAGTTAAAAGAGAGGCTAAAAAATTTGATACTAAGATTATGGAAAAACCTTTAGAACCCTTGATGATTTCGCTTCATTTAGATGCAAATACTGCACTACTAGATGACTTGCATCGGATTTTAAGACAACATCCAGGAAGCCGTGGTATTAAAATTCAAATTGTATCAAAATTGCAAAATATTGTAATCGACTCAGCTATTCGTGTTGATTCAAAAGTGATAGAGGGTTTAAGTCAATTAAATAACGTCCATGTAGCGTAAAAAGGTAGCTTGATATGAAGTGGTTTATAGTCAGTATATTAGCAACAACATTTCTGTTTGCAACCCCTTTAATTAAGGCGGTTAAAGCAGTTGATGAAAAGAAAGTTACTGCGATATTGCTCCAAACAAAAACTCTCAACGCTCAAGATACTAAGGGCAATACCGCACTTCATTATGCAGCAGTTATTGGTCGTGTGAGTATGGTCAAAACGCTTCTCCGATATCATCCTAATCTCTATATTGAAAACAGTAATACAGACACCCCTTTAGGATTAGCCATCAAGTATAATCGAATTGGTGTGATTAATCTGCTTATTGTTGCCCAACGTCAACAGAAAAAAAAGGCTACCTATACACAATTACAACAGTATATTATGGACTCAAACCAACGCTTAAGTGGTCGTATCTTTGACTTAGGTTACAGTGTTGAAAGCCCTGATATTAATGGGGTTACACTGTTGCACATTGCACTTAAAAACCGTCGCTATACCATGGCTAAGTACTTGATAAAACGTGGTGCCGATGTATGTCGATATGATAATGAACACCGTGATGCCCTCTACTACGTGAAATTGTCACGTGGTATCAAAATGACAAAATATATTAAAAAACTAAGGAAATTTTGTGAGTAAACTAGAATTCAATAAAGCCCTTTTAGCATTTTTAGATAGTGCTCCAACCCCCTTCCATGCAGTTGAAAGTATGAAAGAGATGTTAGAAACTTCAGGGTATATAGCGTTAAAAGAAGAAGAAGATTGGAATTTACAAGTTGGTAAAAAATACTATGTTGTTCGGAATGACTCATCACTTATTACGTTTACTTTACCTAAAAATCGTTTGGGATATACCATGTTTGGTGCGCACACAGATTCTCCTAACTTGAAGTTAAAACCGAGTCCTTTAATTCAAAAAGAGGGCTGTATTCAGCTTGGTGTAGAGCCTTATGGTGGACTTTTGCTCAACCCTTGGTTTGATAGAGACCTCTCCATGGCAGGTCGTATCGCTTATGAAGCTAAAGATGCAACGATAGCAGAAACCTTAGTCGATACAAAAAAAGCAATGGCAATTATTCCTTCGCTTGCCATTCATCTTGATAAAACTGCCAATAAAGAGCGTACCATAAATGCTCAAACTGATATTGTGCCCATTATTTCAACTTCAGGTGATTTTGATTTTGATACTTTTTTATTAGGACTTTTAAAGAAACAAGGTATTGATGCCAAGCAGATTTTATCTCATGAGCTAAGTCTTTATGACACACAAAAAGCAGCCTTTGTTGGTCTTGAAGATGACTTTATAGCTTCAGCACGTTTGGACAATCTGCTTAGTTGTTATGTGATTACGAGACGGATGTGTGAGGCAAAAGATGATGAAGCGCTTTTTATGGTCTGTTCCGATCATGAAGAGGTAGGAAGTGAGTCTGCTACAGGTGCGGCAGGAAGTTTTGTAGAAAATGTACTCAATCGTATTGAAATGGACACCCAAAAACAGATCCAACTTCGTCGCGCCTCATTAATGGTGTCGTGCGACAATGCGCATGCCATTCATCCCAATTATAGTAGTAAACACGATGCTAATCATGCACCTCATATCAACAAGGGTATTGTTGTAAAAGTCAATGCAAACCAGCGTTATGCATCAAACTCTCGTACTATCTCTAAGTTTACTTTAGCTGCGCAAAAAGTCAATAAACCCATACAGGAGTTTGTGACACGTAGTGACATGGGGTGTGGTTCTACTATTGGTCCGATAACAGCAACGCGTTTAGGCATTGAAACCTTAGATATTGGACTTCCTACCTTCGCTATGCACTCTATCCGTGAATTGTGTGGTGTTGATGATGCTTATGCTCTTTTGAGTATTTTAAAAGCACTCTAATGTCAGATAACCAAATTACTCCAGATGAATTAAAGGCATTAATTGAGCAGACCTATAAGGTTGAAGAGGAGTATATTGCCCTTCGTAAAAGTTACGATCACCTTCAAGGTACCGTAGAACAAGTTATTGAGTTTCTTCCTAATCCTATATGGGTTCTTGAGCCTTCGGGTGAGGTTTTTTTAGCCAACTCAAAAGCAAGTGAACATCAAGATCTTTTAGCGAGTATTGATCTTAAACGTAATGATTATGAGATACGTTTTGGTGAGTGCTCTTTTTTAATAAAAATTGGAAACCATAATGATAAATTTTTAGTTTCCGCAACGGATATCACAGAACAAAAACGAAAAGAGAACTTAGCCACTATGGGTCAAATGGCAGCGCATCTTTCTCATGAGATTCGCAACCCGATAGGTTCTATTGCCCTTTTAGCCTCTACCTTAAAAAAACGTGCGATTAAAGAAAATCAACCTATTGTTGCTGAAATTGAGAAGTCAATTTATCGTATTGAACGCATTATTAAAGCAACATTGATGTTTTCAAAAGGGGTACGTGCAACACTCGAACCGTTACGCTTCTCTACTATCTTAGAAGCCCTGCAAAGCTCGATTGGTTACTACTCCTACTCAAAAGAGATTCGGTTTGCCTTCCCTGAAAATGATTTTATCATGATGGGTGATTTAGATCTTCTCAATATGCTCTTTTCGAACTTCTTTTTTAATGCCATTGATGCTATTGAACTGGATGATAATGATGAGGGAACCGTAGAAATGCGCTATGAAAATGATGGAGACTTTCATACATTTTGTGTATATGATAGTGGTATTGCCATTGAAAATGAGGCGATGTTGTTTGAGGCATTTAAAAGTACCAAAGAGAAGGGTAATGGACTAGGACTTGTACTCTCTTCACAAATAGCTAATGCCCATGGTGGGCGTGTAGGACTTGTTCCTGGAGATAAAAAAGGTTTCATTATCCGACTGAAAGTATAAACTAACAAAAAATAATATTTTGGAATACTTTATGCTTTTGCTAGTATAAGGAGTTTGTATGAACGAAGTTACTTACGAACGTATTGTTCCATTAATCCATAAAGTTGAAGTGAATGGTGATAGTGTATCATGCCATTTTATCTGTCCACGTATTCATAAGGAAGTCATCTCTATCGTAGCCCTAGAACCGCTAAAAGTAGAACATGAAATCGCATGGTTTGAATACCTATTGCACCCCATACACTCATGGTATTTAGCTCATCATAAAGAGCGACTTATTTATGGTGAATCTGTTGAAAATAGTCTTGTTTTAGAAGCATTTAGTAAAATTGCAAGTAACTTTAGATGGAATAAACAATATAATAGTTTTGTTTATGAGTAAGATGGTGTCCTAGACGCGATTTGAACGCGTGGCCTCTCGATTAGGAATCAAGTGCTCTATCCAGCTGAGCTACTAAGACAGTGTCAAAACGACGAAATTATAACCAAAAAGAGAAATAATGCGAGAACAGATTGATGTTATAGGAGCAACGCTCCCTTTTTTTACCTATATTATTGATGATATAACCTATTATGAATTTGATTCAAGTGAATCAATGCCTCCTGAACCGATGGTAAATGCTATGCGAGGTTTAGCTTTGCTCAAAACAGACAAAGAGATACTTGTGATGATCAATGCACAAGAACCGACACCTTTTTTTGAGAAGATAAAAAACGATTTTTCTTGGGAAGTAGAGTGTTTAGAGTCTGAAGATTTTAAAATAAGGTTTCGACGTAGATAGTGTCATCATCTGAGAGTTCACCTTCTGGTAGACTCTCAAAAGTTATAGCAACTAGTAACACTAAAGAAGTTGACTAAAAGTCACCACTTTCATCTTCGTAACGATCATAAATCCACTCTGCAACTGCTTGACGCTGTGCATCACTAAGATGGGCTTGTGAAGGCATAATACCAAAGGTATCTATGGCACCTGCATTACACATACTATAATCAAGTGCAGGTTTTTTGAGATACTCTTTAATAAAAGAGATAACAGTAAAACGATGGACATCATCATCCCCCGCTTCACCCATAATGATGTTTGTTTTGAGCTGTTTAGAAACCTCTACCATGGGTGGTGCTTTCAGTGTTTTGAAGATTTTAAGTGTTTCTGCCTTACTTATCATCTCTATATGACATGCCTTACAGTTGTTTTGATATATTTTATATCCATCTAAACCACCCTCAGCATCATACGATGCAAAAAGAGAACCTGCTATTAATAAAGTACTTACTATTTTTTTCATGATATTCCTTAATTGAGAGATTATAACGCGTTAGTGTTAGGGGTTTGTTAAGTGTAATACAAAAATACATTATAAAGTTATCACAGGCATAAGCAAATTTGTGTTATAAAAAAATAATTGTAATAAAAGTGCTAAAATTGGCTTTATATGAATGTATTATTACAACGATGGAATAAATTATCACAAATAGAATATCAAGAGACACGAGCTATTATCGCCGCTTTTGGATTTGGTTTTTTGTTTTTCTTTATCTCCTTGTATCTTTATAATAAAGGGGCATTTAACAGTCCAGAAACAAGTTTTATGGGTCTCTTACTACCTACTTTATATCTTCTTTTTATTATTATATATCTTATTGGGATTCTAGTATTCCCAACACTTTGTGCCAAGTCACGCAAATACTCTTTAACATTAATACATACTAGTTTTTTAACCTTGGCTATTGCAAATGCAAATGAGTATGGCGTGATTGCTGTGCCGATGTACTTATGGCTTATTATGGCAAGTGGTATTCGATTTGGACCACGTTACCTCTATTTTGCAATTACAATTACCACTATTAATATGATGCTTTTAATTACATTTCACCCCTATTGGCATGAAGAATTTATGATGAGTATTGCGGTACTTTTTTCACTTATCTTGGTACCTTTTTCTTATATTGGAGTTGTGACACGGATGCATAAGGCCAATGCAATTTTACGAGATAACTTAAAACAGATGCGTTATCAGGCAAAACATGACTTTTTAACAGGTTTGCCAAACCGTGCTTATTTACAGAGCGAGCTTCTTCAAAAAATTTCTGATACTGAGGTGAAATCAGGTGATTTTGCTCTCATATTTATAGACTTGGATGGTTTCAAAAAAGTTAATGATAGTTTAGGCCATCATATCGGTGATGAAATTTTAAAAGAGGTTGGAAAACGTTTACGTGAAGTATCTAGAAATCCCCATTTTGTAGCACGTTTGGGTGGGGATGAGTTTGTTATACTTTTTGATGCAAAGGACTCTTTACAAAGGCTGTTAGAAGAGATATTAACAACATTGTCAAATCCCTATATACATAAGGTTGATACAATCTCTGCTAGTATCGGAGTTGCCTATTATGATGCATATGCATATGCATATGCAGATGATGCGGAACTTTGTGCCTCACAACTCAAAAAAGAGGCAGATGCTGCGATGTACCAAGCAAAGGACTTAGGACGTAATCAAGCCTATATTCATAATGCAGAGATTAAGGCCTAGGAAACATCACTGAACCAAGACGTAGCATGTTTGAACCACACTCTATGGCAATTTCAAAGTCACCACTCATACCCATAGAGCAGATTGTTGCGTCACCAATGTCATCAAAAATTTTACGAGTGATTTCAAAACTCTTACGAATTAAGGCTCTGTCTTCACTGTGCGCACCAATAGACATCACCCCTTTGAGGTTAATGTTAGGGCACTTCTCTTGTATGTAACGATATACTTCAATGGCATCTTCAGGCATCACACCTGACTTTGTCTCTTCTTTAGCAGAATTGATTTGTAGTAAGACATCCATAGTCGTGTTATCATGAATAATAAGACGTTTTTGAAGGGCATTTGCCAGTTCAATTGAGTCTAGTGATTGAAACAAAAATGGTGCTGATTTAATTAAAGCATTGAGTTTGTTACGTTGAAGATTTCCAATATAGTGCCACTCTAAAGGAAGTTCTTCAAGGGTACTTTGTTTTTCAACTAAATCTTGAACGCGGTTTTCACCATAAGCGCGTTGACCAATCTGATACAGTGCATTAATGTCTTCAGCACTATTATATTTACTCACTGCAACTATCTTAACGATATGGTGCTCACTTACACGAATACGTGCTTGTTCGATACGATCGATAATAGTATCAATATGAATTTTATACTCTATTTGTGTCATTGCATTAACCTTGTTATATCATTATAAAGTCCAAGACTCATAAGTCCGAGTAAAATTGCCCATCCACCAATAGTAAGACGTACTAACATCGCTTCGCTAGGAGCTTTACCTACAATAATTTCGTAGATATTGAACATAATATGCCCACCATCAAGTGCCGGGATAGGGAGGAGGTTTAGTACACCTAAGTTCACCGAAATTAGGGCGGCAAAAAAGAGTACTGCCATCCAACCTTGTGCACTTGCATCTGAGGTGACTTTAACAATACTAATGACACCGCCTAACTCTTTAGCAGGTACTTCGCCAACGATAAGCTTTTTAAGACCTGTAAATATCATCGTTGAAGCCCATATTGTCTTCTCTGTGGCATAAGCAGTCACTTCGCCGACACTGAGCTCTAAGGTATGAAAAACACCAGCAGAGCCGATACCCACCATGCGACGTTGTACTACTTCTTTAAACATGTTTGTAGTTTCTAATATCTTTGGGGTAATAGTAATGTTTTGAATGTAATTACCACGTTCAACTACAAAGCTTAGGTCACCTTGAGAGCCTTTGATAATATCAGACATCTCAGCCCATGTTGTGATGCTGGTACCATTAATAGACTTAATCGTATCGTTAGTTTCTAAGCCACCTAAAAAGGCGGGAGACTCTTTTTGAACCTGACCCACAACAGGAGAGAGGACTTGAGGTCCACCAAGTGCAATCATAATGAAAATAAAAAATGCTAAAACAAAGTTAGCCGCAGGACCTGCTAGTAAAATGACAATACGCTGCCAAGGCTTTTTTGCGTTGTAGCTGTCGGAGTCGGGTGAGGTTTGACCTGGTTCTAGGTCACTTTGACCTTTCATCTTAACGTAACCACCAAGCGGGATGGCCGCGATACGCCATTCAGTATCAAAGGCTTTAAAACTAAGAATTTTTTTACCAAAACCGATACTAAAAACTTCAACATAAACACCTTGAAGTCGTGCCGCCATATAGTGACCGAGTTCGTGAAAAAAGATTAAGGCGGAGAGAACCGCTAAGGAGATAATCCAACTCATATTATTTACTCATTGTATTGAATTTTTTACCAAAAGAGACAAGGTACTCAGCCCCTGAATAGATAGTGAGTACAACCGCAATCCAAAGTAAGATATCACCAAAAGGCCAGTGCATTAGTAAAAAACCAATAGCAATCATCTGAGCTACTGTTTTAACCTTACCTGCCCATGAAGCACTTACATCAATACCTTCACTAATAGCAACCGTACGAAGCCCTGTAATAAAGAGCTCGCGAACGATGATAATGTAAATGGCCCAAGCTGAAGCAGCATCGGTCATCATCAGCCCTAAAAAGGCAGCAATAACCAACATCTTATCAGCTAGAGGGTCTAAAATAGCACCTATCATCGTCATCTGGTCAAGTTCGCGTGCAATATAACCATCAAAAAAGTCGGTAGTACTTGCAATGACAAAGAGTAGTGAGGCGAAGTAGTAGTTCCATGAGATATGATAACCTGCATCAGTGAAAAATTGAGGATTAAGGATAATCCAAAACATTAGAGGTGCGATTAAGAGGCGTATAAATGCTAATGTATTGGGAATGTTAAACACGTTTATCCTTGGGTTTGAGACAATGTCTTTTAGTAGGTAGTTCTTTTAGAATGACTTCTAAGTTTAATACCGCTCTCTATATTAAAGAGCATTTAGTGTAACAACTTATTTTGTTACATATTTTGAGCTCTCTGCTGAAGAGAACCCAGTGTTAACGTAGTCTAGCGAATTACTTCGCTACACATTTTTGAGCTCTCTGCTGAAGAGAACCCAGTGTTAACGTAGTCTAGCGAATTACTTCGCTTGACGTTTAATTATTGAAATGAGGTACCACCATCAATAACAATAGCTTGTCCTGTTAACCATGATGACGCTTGAGAACATAAAAATAGACAAGCCCCTGTTAGGTCTGTTGCGTCACCCATACGACTTAATGGAGAACGGTTAACAACTTCTTGTTTCACCTCTTCGTAGTTAGGGAATGCTTTAAGTGCATCCGTATCGATAGGACCGCCACTTACAGCATTCACACGAATGTTTTTCTCACCAAGTTCAGCGGCAGCGTAGCGTACCATAGTTTCAACAGCAGCTTTATTGGTTCCATGACCTGAGTAGTTTGGAGTGTACACAAGGTTTCCTGTTGAACTCATAGAGATGATAGAACCACCACCTACTTTTTCCATACGTTTAGCGGCTTCTTGAGCCCCTACAACAAAGGCTTCAACTGTAGCGGTATAGATGTTACTAAGACCACGAGGTTTCAGACGCATAAACGGTGCAAAACCACCAACGACTGCGCGACCTGAGATGATAGCGTTAGAGATGAAGTAGTCTAAACGATCAAAATCTTCATCAAACTCTTTATAAACATCTTTATAAGTTAGAGGCTCTAAAATATTAAGTTTATAAGCACGACATTTTACTTTGTAAGTTGATTCGATGTCTGCAATAATTTCATTTGCCGTATCCGCACTTGAAGCATAAGTAAAAGCTACATCACACCCTTTTTCAGCAAAAGCGTAGACCATTGCTCTTCCAATTCCACGAGTTCCGCCACTGATAAATAAAGTTTTTCCTTGCATTGTTACGCTCCTACTATTGTGTAATTTTTCATTACATTTTCAATTTTTTTCATATTTTCACTACTTGGTGCTACTAAAGGAAGACGATACTCAAGAGTCTCAAGTAGTCCTGCAATATACATAGCTGCTTTGATAGGAATTGGATTTGACTCACAAAACATGACTGAGTTAATTGGATAAAGCATATCGTTAATTGCTTTAGCGCCTGCAAAGTCACCAGCTAAGGCTTTGTGGGCTAAGTCTGCTTTTAAGTCAGGAAGAAGGTTTGACGTTACCGAAGTAATTCCTGCACCACCATTGGCTAAGATAGGATAGTCAATGGCATCATCACCACTAAACACCGCTAACTCAGGACAACGTGAAAGAAGCTCAACAGTACGTTCGAGTGAACCCGTTGCTTCTTTAACACCAAAGATATTTTGAACATCATTGAAAAGACGAATCGTTGTATCTGCGGAGATATCAACGCCGGTACGACCTGGTACATTGTAAAGCATAAAAGGAAGTTCAGGAACTGCTGATGCAATGGCTTTATAATGTTGGTAAAGCCCTTCTTGAGAAGGTTTGTTATAGTATGGACTTACTGAAAAGACAGCATCTACACCCGCTTGTTGCGCATGTTTAACAATCTCAATTGCTTCTGCTGTAGCATTAGAACCTGATCCTGCAAGTACTTTAGTGTTAGTGTTTTTACACACTTCTACGGCGATAGAGATACATCGTTTATGTTCATCATGGGTAAGTGTTGCACTCTCCCCTGTTGTTCCTACGGGACAAACAAGGTCCATACCATTATTGATTTGACGTTGAATGAGTGAAGCATATGTTGCCTCATCTAGTTTTCCGTTTTTAAATGGTGTAATAAGTGCGGTTGAAGCACCGGTGATGATTTTAGAACTATCTGTAATTTTCATACTATTTCCCTTTTCTTAAAATGGTTGTGGTTGATTGTGAAAAATCAAAATATTTTTTAGCAGCTTCTTGAATATCGGTATCCGTTACCTTGTTGATGTTATCTTCATAATCAAGTAGTGGATTTAAATCACCACGTGCCAAAAAGCCACCAAAAAGATCAGCAACCGATGAGGCACTCTCAAGTGAAAAAACAAAATCTGCTTTGGTATTTATTTTTACTTTTTCAAGTTCTGATTTTTTTACCTTTTGTGTTTTAAGAAGTTCTATCTGTGCAATTAATTCTGTTTCAACATCTTCCGCTTTAACACCTGGATTACATGCGGCTAAAAAGATAAATAGTCCCGCATCAATGTTTTCCATGTTATAAGCATAAATTTGATTAATCATCTGCTTCTCATTTACAAGATGTTTGTACAGACGAGAGCTTTTACCCGCACTTAAAATCTCTGAAATTGTGGAGAGTGTGGCTTGGTCACGGTTTTGAAAATTCGGGATATGAAAGGCAATAGAGATCATTTCAACTTCAGAATCTTTGTAAATCATAACACGTTTAGGTCCATCTTGACGTGGTTCTACAAACTTTACCTTAGGGATATCTGTATGATTTTTGATAGCGCCAAAACGTGCCTCAGCCTCAGCAAAAGCATCTATCGGTTTGATATCACCCGTAACCATTAAAATGGCGTTTTGAGGCTGGTAAAAAGTCTTATGGAAAGAGGTGATGTCATCAATCTCCCAAGTGCGAATATCATTCATAAAACCAATAGGTGTCCAGTGGTATGGATGATAAAGGTAGGCATTGTTAAACATACGGAAGTAGAGATAGCCTAGAGGATTGTTATCCGTTCTCCAGCGACGCTCTTCAGTCACAACATCACGCTCAGGTTGGAACTCTTCATTTTTAAGATTAAGGTTTTGCATTAACTCAGCAAAAAGCTCCATAGACTTGGACATATTGTCGCTACTTGACTTGATAAAGTAGTGCGTATAGTCAAAACCTGTTGAAGCATTAGAAACACCACCAACACTTTTAACCTCTTCATCAAATTGACCAGCTTTAAGGTTTTTAGATGACTTAAAGTTCATATGTTCGAGCATATGTGCGATACCTGTTTTTCCCATTACTTCGTTACGGCTTCCTACTTTGTAGAAAATATCAGTTGAGATAACATTGGAGTTGTTATCCATAGGGATGACAACGACCTGAAGACCGTTGTTTAAAGTTTTACTCTCATACGCTGGCAAAGATGCAGCCATACTAACTCCTAAAGTTAAAAATAGTGTGGTAAATGTTTTTCCTATAAAGCTCTTAATAAAGTAACTTCTGTTCATACTTGTTAGCGTCATTATCGGTTAGCACCAATGGCTTCAGTGATGTTTTTATAACCATCATTTTCTAATAATTCGATAAGACCGAGGTTAATGTCACGAATTAAGGTAGGGCCTTTAAATATTAGAGCACTCAACACTTGCACAAGTGATGCGCCTGCTTTAATACGACGATATGCCTCATCTGCAGAATCAATACCACCCACAGATATAAGGGTTGTTTTTCCATAAAGCTCTTTAGCAACTGCATCAAAAATCTCAAAACTTTTCTCTTTAATAACGGCACCACTTAGTCCACCAATATCTTTAGGATTAGGTACTAAAGAGTAGTCAATGGTTGTGTTAGTTGCAATGATACCATCAGCACCTTTTTCAACAGCAAGTGCTGTTAGTGCAACAGCTTGATCTGTTGACATGTCAGGTGCAATTTTAAGTAAGATAGGTTTTTGCGTCAGCTCTTTAGCTTGTGAAAAAAGTTCACCAATAAAGGTCTCATTTTGTAAATCTCTTAATCCTGGTGTATTAGGTGAAGAGATGTTAATTACAAGGTAGTCACCTAACTCATGCAGTGCTTTAATTAAAGTAGTGTAGTCGTCTATAGTATCACGCTCAGAAGTAAGCTTGTTTTTGCCAATATTAACGCCAATAGGTGTTGAAAAAGGAAAACGTTCTTGAAGACGTTTTTGTGCCTTGTACAGTCCTTCATTATTAAAGCCCATAGCATTTTGAATTGCTTCTTGTTCGATATGACGAAACATACGAGGTTTAGGGTTTCCTGCTTGTGGTTTAGGTGTTAACGTTCCGATTTCAGTAAAGCCAAAACCTAAGGCTTGCATACCACGAATCATTGTGGCATTTTTGTCAAAGCCTGCGCCTAAACCCACTGGGTTAGCAAAAGTACGACCAAATAGCTCTTGACTTAAGTACTCACTGTTAATAAAGTTTTCGTTAATCATCATGTTAAATGGAAGGGGACAGACGTTGGGAAGACGCAAAAAAGTTTCCGCTAAATGGTGCGCTGTTTCGGGTTCTAATTTAAATAAAAATGGTTTAATTGTATCGTATGAAATCATTCAGGCGCCTCTATATTTTTCGTGATTATACTCAAAATTTGGTTAATAATTTATGGAGCACCTCTTTAGCCCATAAAAGCGATGATTGTTAAAAATTATGGTAAGCTATTAATATCAAAATAATAGGCTTGTAATGCGCTCGCTACAAAAACTTTTACTGAATTTACTTTATGGTGGATTTGAATTTAGTGATAAAGAAAAACTCTTTCGTTTTAGAGTTATGTTTTTAAATTCTATTTTAATATTGGTGACAACATTTAGTACTTTTGCGGGTATGGTTTTACTGTTAATTGGTGTTGATGAACTTGCCGTTTATCAAGCCTATTTTGACTTCTTTTATGCTGCTGTAAATGTTATGTTTATCATGATATTTCGATGTAACAGAAACTATATTGTAAAGATCTCTTTTGCAATGTCTCTGTTCGCCATTTTCCTTTTTTCAATGGCATTAGTGACACTAGGTTCGGATCATGTTGGTGTGAGCTGGTATGCTACGGTAGTGTTAGTAATGTTCTTTATTGGTGGTATACGTGTTGGTTACATCATAACGGCTATCTCTGTCTCAATAATATTAGGCTTATATATTTCAGGTTTTACGCAACTAAATCACTTGGAAGTTGTCTCTGCCTTAATGATTATTACAGCAATCATGGCAATTGCACATTTTTATACTTACTCTATGGTGCATCAGTTTCAAAATCTTAAAAATCTAAACAATGACTTGAAGGTTCGTGTTGATGAAGGGGTCTATGAACTTCGCAAACGTGATGAGTTAATGCTTGAAAAGAGCCGTCAAGCACAAATGGGTGAGATGATATCGATGATAGCGCACCAATGGCGACAACCTCTCAATGCTATTGCGATTCAAACAACAAGTATGGAAATAGATATCTCTTTAAATGATAATAATTTATGGGAAGATGAAGAACAACGTACCCAATACTTACGACACCATTTAAAACAGATTGATGGAGCAGTAGAAGTATTAACCAATACTATTGATGACTTTAGAAACTTCTATAAACCTGACCGTGACAAAGAGTTAGTTCCGGTGACTCGCCCCATAAATAAAGCGCTTAAACTTCTTGAAACACAACTTCAGAGTAAAAATATTAGTGTTGAAACACATTTTGGAAGTGAATTTGAAATGTTAATGCACACTAATGAGTTGATGCAGGTTGTAATGAGTATTATTAAAAATTCGGATGATAACTTTAAAGAAAAACAGATTGAAAATGCAAAAATTATTATTAGTACAAAAGTAGAAAATGAGAATGTTTTAATTTCAATAGAGGACAATGGTGGAGGTATTCCCGAAGCTATTATTAAAAAGATATATGATCCTTACTTTTCAACTAAAGATCAGAGAAATGGAACAGGGCTTGGTCTTTATATGGCAAGTAGTGTTGTTACGAAGCATCATAATGGAGATTTACATGCTTTTAATACTGAAAATGGGGTTTGTTTTGAGATCAGTTTACCTAAGGTTAGTGGGTAGTTTATCTCTAATTATTAGTTTTTGATGTTTATCATTTTACATCTAATAGTTTTTTTATTAATCCGTCATTCCAGATTTTATAGAGACTCTGCCACTACTCGTCGTCTCGTGTTACAAATGCTTTAGATAGATTATGAAGTAAAGGGTATGTGTTTTAACCTTGTAGATACTTTTTAAGTAACGTCTATTCGACTCGTTCCCAAAATGTACCTTCAGCGGTATCCATGATACTAACTCCATAGGCTAATATCTCATCACGAATGGCATCTGAACTTGCAAAATCTTTTGCTATTTTTGCTTGTGTGCGTTTTTCTATAAGTTGGTTTATCGTCTCTTTTGTTGTTTCATCTAAACCAAATTGGAAGTATTCGAACGGGTTAAGATGACCGAAACCTAGTAGGGTTTGGATATAGGCTAGATTTGCTGTACTTTGGCGTTTTAAGACTTTATCTTTTGGATTGGTGTCTAAACCTTCATTGGCTAGGGATAACATCTCATCTATTAGAGCGAGTCCATTAGAGACATTTAGATCATCACTGAGTGCTTCTAATAGGGCTTCTTGAAAAGATGTTTTCTCATCAGATACTTTGAGACCAAAAAGGCGCTTTTTAAGACGATAGAGCTTATCTAGGCGTTTTTTAGAAGCGAGCAGATCCTCTTCGGTAAAGTTAAAATTAGCTCGGTAATGACTGCTTAGTAGGTAGAAACGTAGTACTTCTCCGGGATAGACTTTGAGTGCATCTTTGATAAAAAAGCTATTGCCTAAACTTTTAGACATCTTTTCCCCATCAATGTTAACAAAACCATTATGCATCCAGTATTTTGCTAGTTCGTGGTTACTAGCACAGCGTGTTTGTGCTGCTTCATTTTCATGATGAGGGAAGAGTAGGTCCGCCCCACCTCCATGAATGTCAATAGCATAAGCTTCATCTCGCGCTAAGTGCTCTTCAATCATAGCAGAACACTCTGTATGCCATCCGGGACGACCCTTACCAAAACCTGTGTCAAAAGAAATGCTTTCATCGTGAACGGCTTTCCATAGTGCAAAGTCAGAAGGATGACGTTTTTCATTTGAATTTTCAACACGAGAAACTCTATCCTCATCATTTTGAACACGAGACGAGATACTAAGGTAACGGTTATCGCTTTGGGTATCAAAATAGACATCACCATTAGAAACTTGGTAGGCATGTTTGTTGGTAATGAGTTTGTTAATGAGTGCTTCCATAGCTTTAATAGACTCTGTTGCCTTTGGTTCGAGGTCAGGACGCTTGATACCTAATGCTGCCATATCTTTATGATACGCTTGAGTATATTGCTCTGTAACCGTTGCAATATCACGCTGTGTTTCAGCTGCTTTTTTAATGATTTTATCATCAATATCCGTAATATTACGAGCGTAAAGAACATTGTAACCATTAGCATGAAGTACTCGTGTTAATAGGTCAAAGACTAAGGCACTTTTAGCATGACCGAGGTGGGCATCATCATAAACAGTAGGACCACAAACATAGAGGCTTACTCTATCTTGAGCAATCGGTTCAAAGATGCGTTTTGTTTTAGTAACAGAGTCAAATATATACATGGATAAGTTCCTTGAAAATCAGTAAAAATAGTATAGTGATTAGTGCTAAAAGTAACCAAAGAGCTACTTTTTTGAGTGAAATAATAGCTAAAAAGTTGTTATAACCGTAAGCTTTAAGTGTAAAGAAAAAACCAATAAAACCACTTATGGTACTTGCAAGTGCTAATCCACTTGCACCCATAGGGGAGATAAAAGCCAACGATAATACAACATTAGCACTAAGGGAGTATGTAGCGATTTTAGCCGCTTCACGTTGACGTTCTTGTGCATAAAGCCATAAGGCAAAGAGCTTTTGGAGTCCAAAAGGTAAAAGACCTATCATATACATCTCTAAGACATTGGCACTGTTAATAGTGTCAGCATGAGTAAATGCTCCGTGTTCAAAAAGTAGGGTAATAATCTCTTGTGAAAGAAGATAACCCCCCAAGGCACTAGATAAAAGAAGATAGTTTAAAAACCAAAATGCTTTTGAAAGCATCAGGTTGGCTTCATCTACCCTGTCAAATTTCAAGTGACGTGCGACACGAGGGAAAAGTGCAATAGAAGTAGCAATGGCAAAAAGAGCAAGAGGCAGTTGAAAGATACGGTTGGCATAGTAGAGGTACGAGATAGACCCTGTTACTAGAAAAGAGGCTAACCAAGTATCTAAAAAAGCTGCGATTTGAGCACTTGAATTTCCCCAGATTGCAGGAAAAAACTGCTTTGTAAAACGTTTTGTTTCGTTTTTAATTTGAATGGCTTTTTTAGAGTAGTATGTTACGCCACCCCATAAAAGTTTAAAAAGCCCTTTTTGATGCATCGCAATAATATGAACGATAAGTTGTAAGATGCCTCCAATGACGACTCCAAAACTCAGATAGGTAACAATATCACTATCACTCATATCTTTGGATAAAAGGAGGGCAATTATAAGCGCAATGTTAAGTAGTCCTGTTGCAAAAGCAGTAGTGGCAAAGTGGTGCTTATATTGTAAAAAAGTACTTAAAAATGTCACTGCAAAGATAAGTGGTAGATAAAAGAAATTGATCGCAACATAGGGAGCCGCTAAGGTTATTGTCTCTTCATCAAAACCTAGGGCAATAGCGTGTGTAGCAAGGGAAGGAAAGAGATTTACCATAAGGGTTAAGAGCATGATAAATAGTATGAAAACGGTGAAAATATGAATGGAAAAAACAGCCTTATGACGTGAACGTGTAAAGGCAGGTAAAAAAGCTTGTGTAAAAGCACCTTCTGCAAAAATACGACGAAAAAGGTTTGGGAGCTTAAAGGCGATAAAAAAGATATCACTGTAGATATTAGCACCTAAAACAGAAGCCGTTAAGAGGTCACGTATAAAGCCTAAAATTCGTGAAAAAAGAATACCAAAACTGTTGGTGAAGATGGATTTAAACACGAAATAGAGTCCTAAATTATGGGAAGATGCCACTTTTTATCTAAGTTTAACTAATTTTGGTTAAAATCATACCACTATACATGAGTTTCAATAATGTGCTTAAAGGGTAGAAATGGCACTTTTTAATAAAGATATTGCTGCAACGAATCAGAATGAAAAGCAGGTGAATCCTGTTGTTGTTCGTAGTGAAAATGTAGCAAAAGAGTTAATGAGTGTTGCCGGCAGTAATGGTGTGCATGTGAGTACTCTTGACTTTAATTTATTAGATACTCAGACCTATACCCGACTCAATAGCGATGCTAAAGAGGGTGAATGGGAAGAGCTTGCTTCTGATGAAGTTTCCGAAATTCACGATGGTAAATTTTTGTTAGATGAAAAGTTCGAGCTAAAACAGATGTATGAGATCGAAATTTTTACAGCTGTTGAAAGTCCTCTTGATGGTTTAGAAACTTCTATTGGGGCAAACTCAGCAGTTACAAAAGCCTACTTAACCATTAAACCAGGCTCTCATGTCACCTATTATGAAGGGTTTGAAAGAGATTTTCGTGCTTTAATTGCCAAAAAGAAGTTACGTGCCAATTTAGATATAGAGATTTTTGATGGGGTGATGGAAGCTTCCCTCTCTAAATTGATGGCTACGATCCGTGTTAATCAAGATTATACTTTTGAAAAAAAAGAGATGCTTCTTGTGGCGCAAGGGCTTGAACCTAACCCAACAGTGGATGATGCACTTGTGTTACATTATGAATCTTCTGACGAAGAGGTTGATGAAAAAAAGCGTATTGATTATTCTAAACGTGGTTATCTAAAAAGTGTAGTAGATGGGGACCTTTTAATTGAGTACGTTAAACCTCGTTTAGGTGATCCTGGGCGTAATTGTCGTGGTGAATTTCTTAAACCTTCAGAACCCAAAGTAAATAACGAGCCTACCTTTAATGTTAGTGATAAAATTAAAGTTATTGATAGCGAAAAAAGCATTGAGTATCGTGCCGCTCAAAGTGGTTATGTTGTTTTTGAAAATGGGACTTATGATATTAACTCTGAAATTGATGTGAGTGAAATTAGTTTTAAAACAACAGGTTCTATTGAAACCAAACTTGACGCGGATGTTTCAATTAACGTTAAAGAGAGTGACGTGATGAAAGATGCCATTGGAATGGGAATGGAAGTTGAGGTCAATGAAATTAATGTTGATGGTAATGTTGGTCCCAATGCAATCATTCGTGCAAAAAAGGCAAGTGTTGAGGGTCAAACTCATAAAAGTTCAGAAATTTATGCGGATGAGTTAAAAATCAACATTCATAAGGGTACCGCTTATGGAAAAGTAATTCACATCACCCGTCTAGAACATGGTGTTGTTGAAGCTGATGTTGTCAATATTACCCAAGCAATTGGGGGAACAATACGTGCCAAAGAGATCAACATTGAATTACTAGGTTCACATGTAACAATGAGTGCGACTAAGGTAATCACCATCGAAAAACTTAAAGGCGGTGAGAACACACTTATTATTGATCCGGTACTAATGCAAGCTTCACAAGAGGGACTTAAAAACAATGAAGAGAAGATTTTAGAGTCAAAACGTGAGATGGTAGAGATGGAAAAAGAGATTGAAAAGTATGACAAACAAGTCCAAACGGATCAAGCTGCTTACAATGATGTCAAAAAGCGTTTACTTCATTACAAGAAAAACGGTGTTAAAATGCCGGCATCTTTTGTAAAAAAATATAAACAGTTTCAGCAACTGCACCAACATCTAGAGGCTTTAAAAAAAGAATTTGTAAAAAAAGAGGAGCGTTTTGATCTCCTTGCCAATAAACACAGTGCATATCAAGACAATATCTTTGAAGCAAAAATTATAAACAATGATGTATGGCGTAATCATAATGAGATAAAGTTTAAGATGGTAGAACCTCAAATGGAGATTTTACATGTGCCTCATGAAGGGGCTAAAGAGCATTTAATTATGTTGGTAGAAGATGATAATGGAGAGTATGTGATTAAGGCAAGTGAGTCGTGATTGTAGGAATAGAAGGATACCTCGTAAGAGAAATGAGTAGATCTCATTTTTTTACGAGTAAAGTAAAATTAATGGAAACGCTATGATCGTAGGAATAGAAGGATACCTCGTAAGAGAAATGAGTAGATCTCATTTTTTTACGAGTAAAGTAAAATTAATGGAAACGCTATGATCGTAGGAATAGAAGGTACAATAGAGCATAAAGAACCTACAGCAGTTCATATTAATGTATCGGGATTAACCTATGAAGTGTTTATTTCATTGCAAACCTATGCTGCTTTGAATGAGAGTAAGACAAAGCTTTTTACGTCACATATTGTTCGTGAGGATGCGGCTCTTTTATACGGTTTTTATGAGATGTCAGAGAAGGTGCTATTTTCGCGTTTGATTAAGATATCAGGAGTTGGACCAAAGGTAGCCATGGCAATTTGTTCTACTTTTTCTCCTTCACAATTTGCTGCTATTATTGCAGGCAATGATATTACCGGTTTAAAAAAAGTACCTGGTATTGGACCTAAAAGTGCAGGTCGTATCTTAGTTGAATTGAGTGGGTTTGATGAACAGTTGGTAGCTTCTACTTCTAGTGCAACACCAGCAGCACATGAGGCCATGATGGCCTTAGAAACATTAGGCTTTAAAAAAGAGCATATTTCCAAGGCATTAAGTGCTTGTGAAAGTGACGATACGGCTTCTTTAGTTAAAGAAGCTTTGAAAAAACTACAAAAATTATAGGATAGATTATTGGAATTAGCAATTTTATTTGGCGGTGCAAGTTTTGAACATGAAATTAGTATTGTCTCCGCAATTACCGTAAAGTCAAAACTTAAAGGTTTTGATCTGAAGTTTATTTTTTGTGATCAAGATCATAAATTTTATTTAATTGAAGATGCCAAGATGAAGTCGGTGACATTTTCTCGTGGTGAACATAAAAAGATGCCACAACTCACACCGGTTAAAGGTGGGTTTGAACATAAAAAGCGTTTTTCAACTGATACTTATAAGCTTGACGTTTTAAATTTAGTGCATGGTGGTGATGGCGAAGATGGTACGTTAGCCTCACTTTTAGACTTTTATCAAATCAACTATATTGGACCACGTAGTGAAGCATGTACTTTTAGTTTTGATAAACGTTATACAAAGTACTATGCGGATGCCTTAGCTATTAAAGTACTTCCCTACGAGGTGATATTTACAGATTCGATTCGTGATGTGACAACGCCATATCCTTTTATTGTAAAACCGGCTACATTAGGAAGTTCTATTGGTGTGAGTATTGTTCATCAAGAGAGTGAACTCGATTATGCATTAGATGTTGCTTTTGAATTTGATAAAGTGGTTGTTATCGAACCTTTTATTGAAGGGGTTAAAGAGTTTAATTTAGCAGGTTGTTTTACCCAAAGAGGTATGGAATACTCTATTATAGAAGAGCCCCAAAAAAATGAGTTTTTAGATTTTGAAAAAAAATATATGGATTTTTCACGCTCAGCACAGGTTGAAGCGGCGATAATTGATGAGGTCATAGTAAACAAGATGCATAGTGCCTTTGAAAAGTTATATCGTAATACCTTTGATGGTGCGTTGATTCGTTGTGATTTTTTTGTGATTGATAAGGAAGTTTATTTAAATGAAATTAACCCGATACCTGGGTCTATGGCGAACTATCTTTTTGATGACTTTTCAGCCACGATAAGTGCTTTGTTACAGGTACTTCCAAAGAAAAACATGCCAAGTGTTAACTATCAGTATATCCACTCTATCTCATCAGCAAAAGGTAAGTAGTGGCACTTAAAAACATTCAACATAAACAACAAAGTATGTATATTTCGTATGAAATAATAAATCCTGAAGCAAAATATGATATTGTTTTTTTACATGGATGGGGCTCTAATAAAGAACTTATGAAAGGGGTCTTTGCCCCGCACTTAAAACAGTTTCGTCATATCTACATTGATCTTCCTGGTTTTGGTAACTCAACAAATGCTATTGCCTTAGAAACGGATGATTATGCTACGGTTTTAGAACGTTTTTTTGCTGAGACAGGCATTAGTAAAAACATCATTGTTGGACACTCCTTTGGGGGTAAAGTAGGGCTACTTTTACAGCCTGATGTACTTGTCTTAGTGGCAAGTGCAGGTATTTATGTTCCAAAATCTTTTAAAGTATGGGCGAAAATCAGACTTTTTAAAGTCTTAAAAGTTTTTGGAATTACTTCATTACGTAAAATATTTGCAGCTTCTGATGCGAAAGAACTTAGTGAACCAATGTATCAAACCTTCAAAAACGTAGTGAATGAAGACTTCTCTAAACAGTTTGAAAACTATGAGGGTGAAGCACTCCTGTGTTGGGGTAGAGATGATACGGCAACACCACTACACACAGCACATACTATTAATGGACTAATTAAAAACTCACGTTTAGTTGAGTATTCAGGTGATCATTACTTCTTTATGCAAAATGGCGGTAGTGTTGCTTCTGAAATAGAAAACACATTTTTAGCATCACTTGGGCATAAATCATGAACTATGAACTTCTTTTAGGTTTTGTAACTAACGTTCTTTTTGTGACTACATTAGGATGGTACCTGATTACAAACCTTCAGTGGTATGACTATAAGATAGAGCGTGTGGTACTCAAACATCATAAACCTCAATGGCATCTTATCTATTTTATTATTCCTTTTATAGCCTACTATACTACAGGTAAGTTTTTTGCAATTTTCTTTTTCTTTGCGATATTGCCAGCAGTATTTATCTGGCATAAACGTTTGGATAAGCCTCTTGTACCAACCTGGCGTGTACGACGTTTTATGATACTTCTTATTGCTTTAGTACTGTTTCAAAACTTCTTATGTACTTTAAAAGAGGGCTGCGAAGTTTTTGGTGTGTTTTTACCACTTTTGGTGGCATATATTGGTTCGACGATGATAGAAAAGTTTCTGTTTTTGGCCTATAAAAAAGAGGCTTCTCGTAAGTTAGCAGGGATGAAAGCGTTACAAATCATCTGTGTTACAGGCAGTTATGGTAAAACAAGTATGAAAAACTTTATGGCACAGATGCTTGCCTCTAAGTACAAGGTTTATGCGACTCCACGTAGTATCAATACCATTGGTGGTATTATCCGTGATATTAATGAGTCGATACCTGAAGATACCGAGGTTTATATCTGTGAAGCAGGGGCACGACAAGCAGGTGACATCTATACTATTTCTCAGTTTTTACATCCACAAACAGTGGTTGTGGGTAAGGTTGGACCCCAACATTTAGAGTATTTTAAATCCCTTGAAAACATCCAACGTGCTAAATTAGAGATTATTCAGTCAGACCGCCTTGAACAAGCCTTTGTACACACTTCAGTAACGGATGTTCCTCATGAAAAAGTAACGCACTTTGGTGAGAGTTTGGAGATCGTAGACGCAGGTCTTGAAGGGACTGACTTTACACTTGATACCATAAAACATTATGACTTACACACTAAGGTTCTTGGTGGTTTTCAAACTATTAACATCAATGCCGCTGTTTTAGTCTCTGAAGCTCTTGGTTTAACACACGATGAGATTGTAAAAAGTGTTGCATCTTTAGATAGTGTCGAACATCGACTTCAACGTATTGATGCGGGTGGAAAAATCATCTTAGATGATGGCTACAATGGTAACATCGATGGTATGCTTGAAGGCATTCGTCTGTGTTCTCTTCATAAGGGTCGAAAAGTTATTGTCACACCAGGTTTAGTAGAGAGTACTGAAGCTCTTAATATGGAACTTATTGAGGCTATCAATGAGGTTTTTGATATTGTGATTGTGACAGGAGCGCTTAATAGTGTTCTTTTTTCAAAACACCTAAGAGTACAAGAAAAGATTATGTTAGCTGATAAACGTGAGCTAGAACGTACTCTTGGTGCCAATACGCAAGCAGGTGATATTATTCTCTTTGCGAATGATGCACCAAATTTTATTTAAGTGACTTAAAAGTGAAGATAATCGATAGACTGAGTTGGCTTTTTATGCTTTTAAGTGGCCTCTGTTTAGCACTGCTCATTGTCTTAGTTGTTTATGATGCTAGTGCGCGTTACTTATTTCAGTCTGGTTCGATTGCCCTTCAAGAGTTGGAGTGGCACCTTTTTGATGGGGTGATACTGCTCTCAATTGCTTATGCCTTGCATCAAAATGTTCATGTCCGTGTGGATATCTTCTATGATAATTTTTCACCGAAAATTAAAGCCTATATCAACATTTTTAGTGCACTCTTTTTTATATTACCTTTATCACTTTTAATTGTTTATGTAGGCTATGAGTTTGTGTTACTCAGTTATGCACAGATGGAAGCCTCTTCGAATCCAGGTGGTCTGGAATATCGTTATATCGTTAAAGCATTGATGCCCCTCTCTTTTGGACTGCTACTTTTACAAGCACTCTCTGAAATTATACATTCACTTACAAAACTAAAGCAGCTTAGATGAGTGCTTTGATAATGTTTGTAGTAGCCTTAGTGCTACTTTTAACCGGGGTTCCAGTCTCTTTTGTTTTTGGTGGTGTTGCTCTTTTAGTGGCTTTTTTCTCACCTGAATTGGGACTTGAAATTTTCAATGTCTTACCGTTTCGTATCTATGGAATTATGAGTAACACCACTTTAATGGCAGTACCTCTTTTTATTGCTATGGGTCTGATTATGGAAAAGTCACAGATGGCAGAGCGTCTGCTTATCTCTATGAGCGCACTTTTCCGTGGTGTTCGTGGTGGTCTAGCGATAAGTGTTGTCCTCGTAGGTGCAATATTGGCAGCTTCTACGGGTATTGTGAGTGCTTCTGTTGTGATGATGAGTGTCATTGCACTTCCCTTAATGGTAAAAGCGGGTTATGATAAGTCTTTGGCTTCAGGAACAGTTGCAGCGAGTGGTACTTTAGGTCAGATTATTCCTCCTTCTATCATCTTAATTATTTTAGGTGATGTCATGAATGTGAGTGTAGGAGACCTTTTTATGGGTGCGGTACTTCCTGGACTTGTTTTAGTAGGGCTTTATATTACCTATATCTTAATATATGCCTATTTTAAACCTAACAAAGCTCCTGCGTTTAAAAGTTTAACTCCCATGTCATTTAGTGAGATAATAGGAGCGATTTTACCACCAATGTTGCTGATGATAGCCGTTCTAGGTTCTATTTTTGCAGGTATCGCTTCTCCCACAGAATCAGCTGCTTTTGGTGTTGTAGGCGCTTTAATTTTAAGTGCTTTTAATCGTACTATCTCTATTGAGATGTTACGTTATGGTGCGGTGGAAACGTTAAAACTCACGGCAATGATATTTATGATTTTAATTGGTGCTACTGCTTTTAGTTTGGTCTTTAACGAACTTGGTGGTAGTGACTTGATCTTAGACTTTTTTTCACATGATATTGCAGATGTTTGGATTTTTATTATTGCGGCGATGTTGACCATATTTATCTTAGGTTTTTTTATTGACTTTATCGAGATCTCTTTTATTGTTGTACCTATTTTACTTCCGGTAATGCACGCCTTTGGAATTGATCCTATTTGGTTTGCAGTATTAATTGCGATGAATCTTCAAGCCTCCTTTTTAACGCCACCTTTTGGGCTAGCACTTTTCTTTGTTAAGGGGTCTGCAAAGAACTTAGTAACAACAAAAGAGATCTATAAAGGGATTGTTCCTTTTATACTTTTACAGCTTTTTGCCTTGGCTATTGTTATTGCATTTCCTGATCTCGTTTTCGCTTTTTTATAAATTTAAAGGTTGATGTAACATCTTTGTGATACGAAAATGATATTATGTTTAAAATAATGATATACTAATTTACAAAGAAATATATTGATGGATTATAAATGAAAACTGAAAACTTTTATTACCATGATAAAAAGCAGTTTCAACGTGAAGCTAGTGCAAGTTCCTTAGCCAATTCAAAGACACTACTAATACAAGTTTTTGCCTCAATTCGAAGTGAAAATGCCCTTAAATCCATTGTTACTTCTGTTAAAGAAGTCTTTCCTCAAGCACATATTATTGGTGCCACTACTGATGGTGAAATCAAAGAGACAAGAGTGACTACAGATGGGGTTGTAGTGAGTGTTACCTCTTTTGAAAAAAGTAGTTTAAAAACATTGTTATTAACAAAAGGGAGTTTAAAAGACTCCTTCAATGAGCCTGATTCGGATGATAATTATCTCTTAGGTTGTGAGATGGCCAAGACTTTAGTAAGTGAAAAGACTAAGGTATTGATACTTTTTACAGATGGTCTAAACATGAATGGGGAAGACTTTTTAAAAGGAGTTGAATCGATTGCCCCAAAGGTTATTATCGCTGGTGGTATGGCAGGTGATGCTGCACAATTTAATGCGACATATGTTTTTACTAATGATGCCATCACTAGTCATGGATCCGTTGGGGTTGCCATAGACTCAGATCACTTAGATGTTATGACGAACTATAGTTTTAACTGGCAAGGTATTGGACGTAAGATGCGTGTTGATAAGGCAGATAAAAACCGTGTTTATGAGATTGATGGTCGTAGTGCAGTTGAAGTATATCGACACTATTTAGGAGCTGATGTTGCGGATAGCCTCCCCTCTGTTGGAATTGAGTTTCCAATTATTGTAAGTCGTGGTGATATGCCGGTTGCACGTGCTGTTTTAAACCGTCTTGATGATGACTCTTTAGTCTTTGCAGGGAATGTTAATGTAGGCGATGAAGTCCAGTTAGGTTTTGGAAATATTGATATGATTTTACAAACAGCAAATCATTTGGCGCAAAGTCTTCATGCTCAAAATACACAGAGCTGTTTTGTCTACTCTTGTATGGCACGACGACGGTTTTTACAAGATGATATTCCTGTAGAACTCAGGGCCTTGACTCGTAAGTCTCCTTTAGCCGGTTTCTTTACTTATGGTGAGTTTTATAAAGACAGTTCGGTTCACCTACTAAATGAAACGATGACAATCTTAGCCATGAGTGAACGTGAACCAAAAGAGGATGTGACAGCATATGATGCGATAGAGCAGGGCAGTACCGATGAGTTCCAACTGACACTAAAAGCACTTTCACATCTGGTTAATCAAACCTCCATTGAACTGGATACTGCAAATAACTCTCTTGAACATAAAGTAGAAGAAAAAACAATTGCATTAAAATCAAAAATCAAAGAGTTAGAGTTAGCCACACGAGTGAAATCAGACTTTCTGGCAAATATGTCTCATGAAATTCGTACACCTTTAAATGCAATTTTAGGTTTTATGCAACTACTTGGGCGGAATGAAACAGATAAAACACGTATCAAACAGTTTGCTACAGTTCAGAGTGCTGGAAACTCTTTGGTTAATATTATCAACGATATTCTTGATTTTTCAAAAATAGAAAGTGGCAAATTTGAACTTGAAAAACGACGTTTTTATACTAAGAAACCTTTTAAAGATGTGAGCCTTCTTTTTGCACAAAAAGCAAATGAAGAAGATATTAACTTAGAGTTTACCTTTGATGACGCCTTGCCGCGTTTTAGTATTGGTGACGAATTACGTATTAAACAAATTCTCTCCAACTTATTAAGTAATGCAATAAAATTTACTCCAAAATTTGGGCATATAAGTGTAAAAGTGACACTAGATATATTAGATCAGACCTTAGTTTGTTGTGTATCTGATACGGGTAAAGGTATTTCAAAAGAACATCAAAAACACATTTTTGAAGCCTTCTCTCAAGCAGATACATCTACAACGCGTGAATTTGGAGGTACGGGCTTAGGATTGAGTATTACTTCTAAATTACTTAATTTAATGGAGGGTAGTATTACTCTTGAGAGCAGTTTAAATGAGGGGAGTACCTTTAGTTTTAAAGTACCTCTTTTCAACCAAGTGGCTGATGTCGTTCAAGAAGAAGAGAGCGAAACATTAGCAAAAGATGTATTTTTAAAAGGCAAAGTTCTTTTAGTGGAAGATAACAAAGCAAACCAAATGTTGATGGAGATCTTTTTAGAAGAGATGGGACTTACTTCTGTTTTAGCTGTTGATGGTCTCAAGGCATACAAAATCTATCAAAAAGAGCATTTTGATCTTGTTTTAATGGATGAAAATATGCCGGTAATGAATGGTATGGAATCCACCCGTAAAATCCGGGAGTATGAAAAAGAGAAAGATCTTCCAATGACACCGATTGTAGCAGTCACAGCAAATGCCCTCTCAGGGGACAAAGAGAAGTTCTTGGCCGCAGGTATGGATGATTATGTTGCAAAACCTATTGATGTTGATAAATTAAAAGCTACTCTTAGTCGATATCTGTTATAACTAGTAATAATAAATCAATATTTTCTTAAAAGTTGTCACTTTTTCTTGAGAATATAAGAGGAGTGTCGTTTTGGATGATATCTTATATGCCCCATGGCGTAATGACTATGTGAGTGGTGAACGCATCGAAGGATGTGTCTTTTGTCATATCTCCACCCACCAAGATGATGACAATAAACTACACGTGCTTTATCGCGATGAACACTGTTTTGTTGTGATGAATAAATATCCTTATACTCCTGGCCACTTTATGATTATCCCGCACTTTCATACTGATAGACTGGAAGCTTTAGATCCTAAGGCTTGGTTACATATAAGTGGATTGGCTCAAAAAGGAGTAGCTCTTTTAAAAGAAGTTGTGGGGGCACAAGGTGTCAATATTGGGATGAACCTTGGTAAAGCAGGGGGTGCTGGTATTGCGGAGCATATTCATATGCATTTAGTTCCTAGATGGGAGCGTGATACTAACTTTATTACAGCTATTGGAGAAACTCGTGTCTACTCTACTGACTTTGAAAAAATATATCTAAAGATTAAAAATGCGGTACCAAAATACTTCACAAATGGAGATCTATCATGTTAATTACCCTTAATATAAATGATGAAAATGTTAAAAAAAGTAAAGAAGCTTTATTAGATTTCATTGCACCAGCACTTTATCGTTATGAAAGATACTCAACTGACTCTTCAATAGCAGTTGTCTACTCTGACGAAGAGATAAATTATGATGCTTGTTCATGCCATATTCGTCAAAGTGATTTAATGATGAAGTTAAACAAAAACTTAGTGCTGGTTATTTTTGATAATGTCAGTTTAGAACATGGTATCAAAGCCGGTGAGAACCTCTTAATGAACTATACTAAGTTCAACATCAATCAAAACCTCTATTTTGCAGTAACATCAGCTGCTATCAAAGAAAGTTCCTTAGATAAAGGTGAAGAACTATTCCTCATCTTACGTCATGCTATCAATAAAAATCTCAAAAATGAAGTGGTCGATTGCTATCACTTAAAAGGAATGTAATGGGTGTTTTAATGGAGTTTGCAATGTTTCCTACAAGTGCAGATGGTCGTGATGGTGCAGGTGTTTCAGCGTCTGTAAGTAAAATTATTGACATGATTGATAAAAGTGGTGTGAGTTATCAATTAACGCCTATGGGGACTATTGTAGAAACACAAACAATGGCAGAGGCTTTAGCGATTTTAGAGAAGTCTTATGAATCACTTGATGGATGTGAACGTGTATATTCGAGTGTTAAGTTTGATATTCGTGAGGGTAAAAGTAATCGACTGAAGCAAAAAATTGCTTCAGTTGAAGAAAAGCTTGGTCGCAAAGTTAAGACTTAGCGAACACGAGTAATAATGATTTTAGCAGTTGGGTTGTCCCATTTGTGAGTGTTGTTTAAAGCAGAACTACTTAAACCATCATCAGCTGTAATAACGCCAGAGTGGACACTTACGAAGTTCGTATCGTTACGTTCTTCATTAAAGCCTTCCCCTCCACCCGCTGGTCCAGGAATTGTGCTTGCCAATTCGCTATTAACTTCGGTTCCAGCATCATAACTACTAAGAGTATAGCTTTTAGACATACCGACTTCAAAGTTTTCAACATCAATAGCATCTGCACCTACAAAAGCATCATTAGTATTGACTAACATGCTTGCTAGTGAGAGATAGTGTCTGTCTCTCTTTGTTTTAATACTAAGGGTTTCGCTTTGACCAGGTAAGATAAGACCGGCTCCTGATGTTGTGTGTACTTGAGGCGTTAACAATATCTCGCTATTGTCTCCTCCTTCACTTAAATGCTCTAGTGCTTCAGAAGCTGAAGACCCAAGAGTATAGAGTGAATAGGCATCATTATGTGCTACTAAAGCTACCGGTGAAAAAGGTTGTGCAAGTGTCAGGTTAATAACCTTTACTTCAAACTCTTTTTTTGCGTTAGGTGTATCACCACCACATCCGATAATGCTAAGACTAATCAATGATAGCCCTAAAATTTGTGTCATTAATTTCATAAAAATACCTTATTTAACTGTAATAACAATGTTGGCTACGGGGTTTAACCAGCGGTGTGTCCCTGCATCTAAATCACTAACACCACCTGATGCATCAAAGTCACCTAAAGAACCTCTATGGATATGTACATATCCTTCTGCGGTGACACCAGGGATACCTGTTGCTCCTGTATTTGTTGCACCTCCAGGAATACCTGCTGTGTTAGGTGCACCACCACCATTAATAATTTCATCATTTGCTTCAGTTCCTGCATCATATGCATTTACCTTATAAGTATAAGTGCCTGGTTCTGTTGGAATAGGAGCATTGTTAAGTGCCATAAAACCATCATTTGTTGGTAACATCATCGCTACGATACTTAAGTTTGAGTTTGTATTATCATCAATAGTTAATGTAGTTGTAGTACTTTGTCCTGGCATTAAAAGACCGCCAGCAGGATTGTTTGATATTGTTGCATTAACAGCTGTTAAATCTGTTGTTAAATCTGCAGTATCCCCACCTTCTGCCATTTTTTGTAATGAAAGAGATGCTGCTTCTCCTCCTGTGAATAGTTGCGCTGAACTTGGATGTGCAGAAACAAGTAGGGGTGTAAAAATCATACCCTTAGTAACATTAGTAATTGTTACATCAACCTCTTGTGCTAAAAGGGAAGGGCTTAAAAGTGCCATAGAGCTAAGAGCCATCGCGGCAATTTTGTGTTGTAATTTCATTTTGAATTTCTCCTGATTTTGTTTTCGATGAGGAGTTTAAAGTTTCAACATAAACAAATTATAAACTATTGTATAAATTTGATAATTTATGTTAAAAAAGATGTTTTAGTTTTGATTTAATTATTTTTTTATTATATATGATGAGGTCTTTTAGTGCTTCTTGCTTCTGATACAGGCTCTACTCGATGTAGTATCTATATGTGCTCTACGGTTTTTAGTTAAGTGCATTATTACAAACGTGATTTGGAATGATGTGCGAATAAGAAAGAACAATCAACAGACCCTGAAATAGTCCCTAGTAAAAACCAATTTTAAGGTACTGACTCTTTTAATCCATTTTAGAATCAATTTTGCTATAATTTCGAAACTATTTTTATATGGATAACTAATGAACTTTATTGAAACACGTGGTAATGACGGACAACACCCTTTAGAAGTGACTTTTTCACAAGCAATTTTAAGCCCTAT
>Ga0256826_1000060_pt1 | contig 50702 bp, 35 predicted proteins | sample CV79metaG_FD_185975 | JGI IMG/M metagenome (GOLD analysis project Ga0256826, IMG submission 185975) | Hydrothermal vent microbial communities from East Pacific Rise, Pacific Ocean - CV79 | ecosystem: Environmental > Aquatic > Marine > Hydrothermal vents | place: Pacific Ocean: East Pacific Rise...
AAGTAACCTTACCCACTTCGGGTAGGTTTTACTTACATAGACAAGGTTAAATTGTTTGAGAGTTCATAACTTACTATTGTTGGACTGAGTTGATGTTTATATACTATATAGAGAGATTGATTTTTTTAAAGGAAAAAGATGAAAAAAATAATTTATGGAAATAGCAATTTTAGAAAAATAAAGATAAACAATGATTATTTATATATAGACAAAACAAATTTTATTGAAAAATTAGAAAATTTAAACGAAGATTTTGTTATTTTTTTACGTCCAAGAAGGTTTGGAAAATCTCTTTTTCTTTCAACTTTACAATATTATTATGATGAAAATAGCAAAAATGAGTTTGAAAAAATGTTTCATGATACCTACATTGGAAAGAATCCAACACCTTTAAAAAGTAGCTTTAGAATTCTGTTTTTGGAGTTTTCGGGGATTAATATTGATGGTGGTATGGATGTTATTTACGAAGGTGTTAAAGATAATGTAAAATCGGCTATTTACAGATATTTTACCAATTATGGCTACAACATCACAAGAGAGAGTTTAAACATCATTCCATCACCTACAGGGCTTATAAAATACTTTTTTGATGTCATAGAAGATGATAAAGTTTACTTACTTATAGACGAATATGACCAATTCGCTAATGCCATTTTAGCCCACAGCATGAAAGATTTTTTAGGAATTGTAGGAAAAGGTGGATTTGTACGAAGCTTTTACGAAGTTCTAAAGACAGCCACTCTTTCAGGAACAGTGCAAAAAATGTTTATTACAGGCGTTACACCCATTACACTTGATAGTTTAAGCAGTGGGTTTAATATTGTCTCAAATATCTCACACCGTAAAGCATTTAACTCAATGGCTGGGTTTACTCAAAAAGAGGCTCTTTACTCTGTGGAAAAAGGTATATTTGATAGATGTAACGAAGTTAATCAAGAGGAGCTTTTAGCCAAGATAAAACGATGGTACAATGGTTATCTTTTTAACAGTGAAGCCAATGAACGCGTTTATAACTCCACCCTTCTAAACTATTTTATCTCTAATTTTAACTTTGACAGATGTACAATGCCAAAAAAAATGCTAGACAGCAATGTAGCCAGTGACTATAAAGCCATTATGAAACTCTTTAATATTGGAGACAGTGAAAGAAACTTTAAAATATTAGAAGAGCTAATAGAAAACAACTCTCTAACAGGAATGATAAAAGACAGATACGACTTAAACCAAGAGTTTAATGAAGATGATTTCATAACTCTTATCTACTCTATGGGATTTATAACCATAAAAGAGGAGATAACAGGAGAACTCTATAATTTTGAGATTCCTAACTATGTTATTAAGATGCTCTATTTTAACTATTTTGCGATTGAATTACAAAAAAGAAATAACTTCAAACACAAAGAGTCATTTAGCAAAACCATGACCAAATTGGTTTTAGGCGACAGTAAACCTTTCCAAAATCAACTAAACGAAGTAATCAAAACCCTATCAAATCGAGACCACTATGGATTTACAGAAAAACACTTTCATGTAATAACCCTCTCTCTTCTAAGCTTCGCAGAGTTTTACTTTATAGACTCACAACCCGAACTTAACAACAAATATCCTGATATTATGCTTGTGGGAAGAGATGAAAAAGTGCCAAATAATTATATGTTTGAACTTAAATGGGTTAAGCAGAAAGATGACTATAATAGGTTAAAAAAAGAGGGTTTAAAGCAAGTCGAGGGGTATTTAAAACTAGACAAAATAAAAAATATTCCAAGACTTAGAAGTTTTTTACTCCTTGGCTCTAAAGATGGGGTGGAGTTTTTGGAGGTGTTGTAAATATTATAAAAAATATCATTCCCCCCTCTTGTTCCCACGCTGAGCGTGGGAACAAGAAAGCATAGGAATTAGAGAATTTATTTTAATTTTTGGTCGGCTGAAGCCAACCCTACAAAGCCAATAACTTTCTAACTACTTCTCGGTCATCAAAATGATATTTTTTTCCTTTGATTTCCATTGTATCTTCATCGCCTTTTCCTAAAATCATTAACACTTCATTCTCTTTTAACTCTTTTAATGCTTCTTGAATAGCAAAGGCTCTGTCTACCATTGCACGGGTGTGAGTTTGGTCTTTAATTCCTAATAGAATGTCTTTTAAAATCTCTTCAGGTTCTTCGCTTCTTGGATTGTCGCTGGTTACATAGACTTTTGTAGCAAACTTTGCAGCAACTGCACCCATTCGTGGTCGTTTTCCTTTGTCTCTGTCTCCACCTGCTCCAAAGACTACTGAAACATCTTGGTCTTTCATGCTATCAAGAACTTGAATCATTCCATCATCGGTATGTGCAAAATCAACAATAACCAAAGGGTTTCGACTAACCACTTCCATTCGACCTGCCACACCTGCAAAATTAGCGACAACTTCACATACCTCTGATACATTTCTCCCTGTAAGCATTACCGTTGAACCAATCGCGGCCATCAGATTAAACAGATTGAACAGACCAACCATAGGCGAGTAAAAGGTTGCCTCTGTACTTAAATGTTTGATTCCTGCTGTAATACCATTTTGCAATGAAAAGGCTTGAACTTTGAATGTTGCAGGTTCATCCACACCATAGCTCTGAGCTCCAATAGGGTTATAGACAACATTTTTAATGTCATCCTTATTAAGCAACGTGGGAGACTCATCAGCAAAAAAACGACTTTTTACAGCTCTGTACTCTTCAACTGTTCCATGATAATCTAAATGGTCAGAAGTCACATTGGTATGCACTTTCAGTGCAAATTTTATTCCTTCAATTCGCTCTTGGTCAATGGCATGAGAACTTACTTCCATAATAAAATAGTTACACGCTTTCTCTTTTGCAATTTTCATAGTATTTAAAATATGCAAAATAGAAGGTGTCGTCATTGATTTCTCTTCTACCCGTTCATCATTAGCAAAAAAGCCTCGTGTTCCTAAGAGAGCTGGCTTTTCCCCTAAATCTAAAAGAAAAGAGTAAATTCCAGCAGTAACTGTAGTTTTACCATTTGTTCCTGTTACACCAACGACTCTTAAATCATTAAGATTCCAAAGATTAATAAGTTTAATAGGAGTTATAAAAGAGGGTTTCTCTTGAAGTTTTTCAAAATATTTTTGATTTTGAGCAGTTAAAAGAAACATCGCATCTTTACTTAGGGAGCTTGTATCATCGGTTATGTATTTATAGTTGTCTAAATTGTAATCTAATTTCACAGTATTCTCTTTCGGTGCTAACTTTACGAATTATATCGCCTTATTAGAATAAAAAAAATTAATTCTCTTTTATTTTATGATAAAGTGCATAAATTTCTTGATCTTTGTGAAAATTACTACTGGACGAATCTAAGAACTGTAGTGCCAGCTCTTGTTGCCCTCGTTCAATCAGTGCTTCAATAAAAAGGACATACTCCTCTCTATTCTTTAAAATAATATGCGTCGAAAACATTACATCTTCAAACGCCTGTTTAAAATCTCCACGTTCATCAATAAAACGTAAAAAATCTTGATACCCAATTCCATCTTTATACTCTACTTTATCTTTATCGGATTTAAGTAATTGACTCAATTGATTGTTACTTGTATCGAGTGTAGAGAGGAGATTAACCATAACCTCTCCTGCATTATCTTGTTCATTTTTTATAATTTGATAATAGTCAAACAATGCTTGTGCCTCTTCCCCACTTTCCATCCCAATATCACATAAGAACACACCTACTTGTGCATCACTGTCTGTTGGATACTCTTTTAGAAGAAGTCCATAAGTGGTCAATGCACTCTCATACTTACCTAAAGAAAACTGTTCTTCAGCACGGGTTAGTAACGTATCAAGACTTATCTTAGCCATAATTATCCTAGTTGTTCTAATTTGTCTTCCCAGCCATGGGGAACATTCATCACTTTTATCTCGGGATGAATAAATGTTTTCATCTCTTTTTCAATACCAAATTTAATGGTGGTTCCAGAACTTCCACAACCAACACATGCACCTTGAAGTTGCACAAAAACTGTACCATCTTTTATATCTATTAACGTAACGTCTCCACCATCTTTTTGTATCCATACTTTTGCTTTATCAAGCATATTTGCAACAATTGGTTTTAACTCTTCATCTGTAAATGGAAGCACTTGCTTCTCCTTCTTTTGTAATTAATCTATTTATACATTATATTTAAATGTTTGTCAAGAAAAATTGCTAAGTTTTAACCCCTTAGGTTTTAGCTTGTCCTAAATATCCTACTCTTTCATTGAAATATAAAGGTATAGAGATTACAATACCTATAATAAAACAATAGTGGTGGACAGATGATCCGAAAAATCTTTAAAAACAAAGAGACGAACAGTAAACTCAAACATTTTATAGAAAAATATAAAATACCAAGAGAGTACCTATCTATCAACCGAAAATCTATCTCTAGAGGTATACTCATAGGCCTTTTTTGGGGTTTTATCCCCATGCCCATGCAGATGTTGGCTGTATTAGCCATTACACCTTTTATCAAATTTAATGTACCTATTGCCATTTCAATGGTCTGGTTAAGTAATCCACTTACCATGCCATTTATGTACTACATGGAGTATCAAACAGGAAACTTTTTACTAGGTAGAGAAGGCATAGACAATATTGAATTAACTCTAGATTGGTTTAGCCAAAATTGGGACAATATTATTGTACCTCTTTATATTGGAACAATTCCTTACTCTCTTTTAGTTTCAAGCTTTATCTATTACCTCGTTAACACTCTATGGATAAAATCTGTAAAAAAAGAGAGATTTAGCAAGATAAAAAAACCTAGCTCTTAGAGTTTTAAAACTGAAATTTGTATTGTTGGTAATTTTCTCTCTTGCTTGTAAAACAAAAATGCTAAACATCTAATTACTATATCTTTCATATACACCATCCTTTTTTTGTTGATTTATATTAAAAATATTTTTTAATATAATCCCTTGATAGTTAAATTATATTGATTTACTTTTAAAATAAAATTAATGAGAGTGACTATTTTGAGATAAAAAGGAGAATGTTTTAGATTTAATAGTTTTTGTTAACATTTAAAAATAGAAGTTTTAAATAATGTTAAGAAGCCCTAAGGAAAGGACTTCTTTTAGAAAAAAGGACTATTGTACTAATTCTATAATAGCCATTGGTGCTGCGTCACCTCTACGCATACGTGTTTTAATAATTCTTGTATATCCACCGTTACGTTCTGCATACTCAGGTGCAATTTCAGTAACAAGTTTATTTGTACAAACTTTATCTTGTAACATTGCAAAAACTGCTTTGTGTGCATTTTCTCCACTCGCTGCTTTTGTTACAAGCTTTTCAAAATAACTTCTAAGCTCTTTTGCTTTAGGAAGAGTTGTCTCCATTCTTCCATATTTAATAAGAGCAATAGAGAGGTTTTTTAATAGTGCCGCTCTGTGAGCAGAAGTTCTGCTTAACTTACGGTATCCATGTTTATGTCTCATATATCTTCCTTCTTATCGAGCTAGTCTTTTAACTGCTCTATTTTCTTAACAAGATTCACTCTTGTATTGTCTGCCAATTCAAAATCATCGCCATACCCTAAGTTTTCTAAACACTCAGCAATCTCATCCAATGATTTTTTACCAAGATTTTTAATATTTTTAATCTCGGCAGTGGTCATGAGTACTAACTCTCCAACAACTTTCATTCCTGCACGGTCAAGTGAATTAAATGAACGAGCTGATAAACCAAGTGATTCAATTGGTTCTAAATACGCTCTAATTTCAGAATCATCATTATTACGTTTAATAGGTGCTGCATTGATTTCAACATCAAGAACCCCATTAAATACTGAAAGTTGTTTATACATTGTCTCTAATGCATTGGTAAATGCATCAACAGGCGATACTTGACCATCTGTTTCAATATCAAAGACAATTTTTTCATAGTTCGGATTATCTTCAACTAAGACATTTTGAATGTCGTAGTTTGCTTTTTTTACTGGAGTAAAGAAAGCATCCAAGGCAATAGCATCAGCTGCTACATCAGCTCGAATATCTTCACTTTGAACATATCCTAAACCTTTAGCGATAACCACTGTAAAGTTTAGAATAGCATCCTCATTAAGAGTTGCTAAAAATGCATCTGGATTTACAATCTCTACATCGTCATTTACCAAATCTGCTGCGATGATTTCGCGAGAACCTACAAAGCTATAGTTAACTTCTAGTTTCTCAACACCTTCAGCAAGTTTGAAACGAATGTTTTTAAGATTAATAATAAATACTGCTACATCTTCGTGCATACCACGAACGCTATCAAACTCATGTGCAGCACCCTCAATCTTAATAGAGATTGGAGCAAATCCAACAGAAGAACCTAAAATAAGTCTTCTTAATGGGTGTGCAAGTGTAATAGCATAACCACTCTCAAAAGGATAGGCAATAACTTCAGATCTATTTGTTCCTAGTTCATTCACTTCAACATTTGTTGGAAGTGATGGAGCTACTTTAATTTTTTTCATTCTTTGCCTTTTTGCCTAATGTTTATTGTTACTTAGAGTAAAGCTCAACGATTAATCTCTCTTCAACTGGAATTGAAATTTCATCTCTGTTTGGAATTCGTGTAAATAGACCGAAAAATTTCTCTTTTTCAACATCTACCCACTCAACCATACCTGTTTGATTTGTAAGTTCCATTGCTCTTACAACTTGAGGATTGGCTTTAGATTTTTCTCTAATTTCAATTTTTTGACCTGCTTTAACTCTAAATGATGGAATATCAACTTTTTTACCATCAACAAGAATATGTCCGTGGTTTGTAAGTTGTCTTGCAAATCTTCTAGTTGTTGCAAAACCCATTCTATAAACTACGTTATCAAGTCTTTGCTCAAGAAGTTGAATAAGAAGTGAACCTGTGTTCCCATCTTGTCTTTTAGCTTCAGCAAATAGTGCTCTAAATTGTTTTTCAGATACACCGTACATGAATTTAGCTTTTTGCTTCTCTTGAAGTTGCTCACCATATTCACTTAATTTTGTTCTTCGTTGACCATGTTGCCCTGGTGGGTATGGTCTCTTTTCTAAAGCTGATTTACCTGCTAGTCTTCTCTCTCCCTTTAAGCCGAGATCAACACCAAGTCTTCGCTCTAGTTTTTCAACTGGACCTCTATATCTTGCCATATTTAATACCTTTAATTATTCTATGAATTATTAAGTTAATCACAATAAGTGATTAAACTCTTCTCTGCTTAGGAGGACGACAACCATTATGTGGTAATGGAGTAATATCTTTTAACCAAGCTACTCTAATACCTTCAGTTGCACCAATTGACTTAACAGCTGTATCTCTACCAGAACCAGGTCCTTGTACTTTGATACCAACTTCTTTAATTCCATGATCCATTGCTTTTGCCATTGCATCAGCAACAGCTTCTGTAGCTGCAAAAGGTGTAGATTTTTTACTACCTTTAAATCCTAATGAACCAGCAGAACTCCATGCAATAACGTTACCTAACTCGTCAGTAACGGTAATTACTGTATTGTTAAAGGTAGCTGCTACGTAAACAACACCTTTAGCAATATTCTTTTTTGCTTTTTTCTTAGCCATTTATCATTACCTTCTTATGCTGCGCCAACAGTTTTTCTTTTACCCTTACGAGTTCTAGCATTTGTCTTAGTTTTTTGACCTCTACATGGAAGACCACGTCTGTGTCTAAGTCCTCTGTATGAACCAAGATCCATAAGACCTTTAATATCCAGAGTTACTTTTTTTCTAAGATCCCCTTCCACCATGAAATTTTCTTGAATTTCATTACGGATTGCAGCTGCTTGAGTATCTGTTAATTCATATACTCTTGTATTAAAATCAATACCTGTAGCATTAAGAATTAATCTTGAACTATGAAGACCTATACCATAGATATAAGTAAGTCCGTACTCAATTCTCTTTTTTTTAGGTAAATCAACACCTGATATACGTGCCATGCTTATCCTTGTCTTTGTTTATGTTTTGGATTTTTGCAGATGATTCTTACGATACCTTTTCGCTTGATTATCTTACAATCATCACACATTTTTTTTACTGATGGTCTAACCTTCATTGGTTACTCCTAAAGTGTGTTTTTGCACCTATGTTGCGTCATGGTTGGATGAAAATAAGCTATTAAAAATAACCTATTATCCAACCAACTCTTATATAATCAGTGCCTATTATATAAAAATTCTTCACGCAGAGTTACACTAAACCGAAATTTAGGTCGCGAATAGTAACAAAAGGTTAATTAATTTTTACTTATATTTTAGATAGTTATTGATTTTTTATTGTTTTTTGTTACAGAAGAGGAAGTTTTATGTAAAAAAGAGATATTCCTCTTGTTCCCACGCTAAGCGTGGGAACAAAGATGAGTTGAGTTGGCTACTTCATGCCAAATGGATTCATTCCACCCATCATACCACCAAGATTATTCATGGCTTGAGATTTTTTATTATCTTCTACCATTTTAAGAACATCATTTACAGCAGAAATAAGAAGAATTTGCAACGAAGATTTATCCTCTAAAAGAGAGTCATCAATAGTAATATCAATAATCTCATTCGCTCCATTCGCTGTTACTTCAACCATTCCACCACCTGCTTTAGCTGTCATAGTGATGTTTTTAGCCTGCTCTTCCATCTCTTTAGCTTTGGATTGAAGCTCTTCCATCATTGCTCCCATCTTGCTCATATCAAAACCTTCAAACATTATTTCAATCCTTTAAATTCTTGTGCTATTGTATTGTCATCTTCTAAAATAACAATTTTAGGTTCAAATGTATCTGCCTCTTCTTCACTCATACTTGCATAGGCAATAACAATTATTTGATCGCCAACATGTACTTTACGAGCAGCCGCTCCATTAAGACACATCTCTTTTTTTCCTGCCTCTCCTGGAATAATATAGGTAGAGAATCGCTCTCCATTATTAATGTTAACAATGTCTATTTTTTGCCCAACACGCATGTTGGCTGCATCAAGTAAATTTTGATCGATGGTAATAGAACCGACATAGTGCAAATTAGCCTCAGTTACTGTCGCTCTGTGCAGTTTACTATAGAGCATGGTAATGTTCATTAGAGTGGTCTCCGTGATTTGTGATTTTTTTGTATTATAGCAGATTATTATTTTTGTTTAGGAGAAGAAAATTAATTTTAAAAAAGACAAGGAAGAAATCTTGTCTATATAATTTATCGAGCCATTTGAGATGGTGCTACAGGATCACCCCACATCTGTTCAGGAATGACAAACTCATTAACCACATTTCCACCAATAATATGCTCTTCAACAATTCTATCAATTTTCTCTTTAGTTAATCCGACATACATCGTATGACCTGGCTCTACTAAAATAACTGGTCCTTGTTGACAACGGTTAAGACATGAAGTTTGAATTGGTTGCACTGTACCAATAATACCTTTTTGCATAAGCGTTTGAGAAAGGTACTGCATAAGCTGTTGAGATTCGGGATTGCTTTGACTTACACAGCTTGGTTTTGGCATCCCTGGAGGTGCAGATTGTTGACACTTAAATATATAAAATGCTGGTTGTGGTATTCCCATCATGGTTGAATCCTTTGATTTTTAATTAGGAGTAATATACTCTCAATTAAAAAAGTATTAGCTTAATTGTAATAAAAAGGATTCTTATAACTTATAATTCAAAAAAAATTAAGCAACAAAGTAACACTATTTTAGATACGCCGTAGCTCCACGAAACCCTATACCGTCTCGTGTATTAACAGTATCTGTATCAATTCCTGTTGTTCCCTGTAACAAATCAAGTTTGTCTCCACCACGTACCACAACAGCATAGTCATCTTTAGAAAGTCCTGCACCCATACCCACATCAATCGTACTGTTTGCACCATGGAAAAATTCATGATTGTATTGAACTTTATCGGCATCAACTTCCCACCATGTTTTTATATCACTCAAATCAAACTTTGCATTACCATCAGCATCATTTAACCACAAGAGTCCTCTTAAGTACTCTTTATGAGCTAAATCAAACTCATAAACACTGCTCGTATAACTTATAATAGGTACTTCTATATCCACACCTAACAGACCATTTCTTAAATGTGTTCCATCGCTACCATTGTCTATATCAGCTAAACGTAGCTTTTGAATATGAACATACTGCTTTTGAGTTAAAAGCCCTATCTCACTATTTATAATCCTATTGTTACTGTCTTTAATCTTGTATTCACTTAAACTTACCATTGCCAAATAAGGAGGAAGGGTTGTTAAACGTAAATGTGTTGATGCAGAATTTTCTCTAAAGTCTAAACCTTTACCTTTTAAAGTATCTGTTAACTTTTCTGCCATATAACCTCGAATTGGCTCTGCACTGTTTAAAAGTTCAAAGTTATTCTTAATAAAAACATTATAATTACCTACAACATTAATAACCTCACTTACAGAGATTTCACTTCCTGTATCTCGAGCTTGATACGCTGATACCCAAAAACCTTTTTCATTTGTACCATCTTTATCAACATCAAAACCACCAGGAACATAGATGAATCCTACCGATGTCAAACTAATACCCTCTTTACTCTCTGTTTCCCAAGCACAACGTTTTGTATCATCTAAAGGGTCTCCTGCTGAACCACACTCCAACTCTTTTATATTTGCTTGTCCATCGCCATCACTATCATTATTTGGATTAGAGTTTTCACTGTCTTCTTCATCGTTAACCCCATCATTATCACTGTCTTGAGTGCTTGATTCTAAAGCATCAATAATTCCATCACTATCAGAATCTTTTTTACCTTCAACTCCATCACTCTTTCCATCCCCATCAGAATCTTCTAATAGTGGATTTGTACCACGTCTTGCCTCTTCTAAATCACTAACACCATCATTATCATCATCAATATCGTACTCATCTCGTATACCATCCTTATCGTTATCATTACTAGAAGGGTGTTGATCAATGTCTCCTAAATCATTAATTCCATCGCCATCAGTATCTTTTCCATTGTCGGCTACACCATCCCCATCGACATCAACATCAACACCATCTGCAATACCATCGCCATCACTGTCTATGTTGTTATCATTTGGGTCTTTATCATCCAATAAGCCATCGTCATCATCATCAGTATCGTGAGCATCATTAATACCATCATTATCATAATCACGACCATTATCAATTACTCCATCGCCATCTATATCGGCATCAGCACCATCTAAAATACCATCGCCATCTATATCAGGGTTATTATCATCGGGGTCTAAATCATCAGGTAAGCCATCGTTATCATTGTCTTTAGAGTTATCAATAGTATCTAAAGCATCTCGTATACCATCGCCATCGGTATCTTTTCCATTATCAATAACCCCATCGCCATCCACATCGACATCTGAAAAATCATTAATTCCATCGCCATCGGTATCTTTTCCATTATCGGCTACACCATCGCCATCTACGTCAACATCTGCCCCATCATAAATGCCATCGCCATCGGTATCGTAGTTATTATCGTTAGGGTCTATATCATTGGCTAAACCATCCTTATCTGAATCTTTAGAGTTATCAATTGTGTCTAAAGAATCTCTTATCCCATCGCCATCAGAATCTGTTCCATTATCAGCTTTTCCATCGCCATTTACATCCACATCTGCAAAGTCATTAATTCCATCGCCATCACTATCTTTTCCATTATCTACAATACCGTCCCCATTGATGTCAGCATCTGCACCATCAGGAATTCCATCGCCATCGGTATCGTAATTATTATCATTAGAGTCTACATCATGAGCCAAACCATCGGTATCATTATCTTGGGAGTCATCAATTCTATCTAATGCATCTTTTATTCCATCTCCATCCGTATCTTTTCCATTGTCGGCTATACCATCTCCATCAACATCTACGTCAGAAAAATCATTAATTCCATCGCCATCGGTATCTTTTCCATTGTCGGCTATACCATCGCCATCAACATCAACATCAGCCCCGTCTAAAATACCATCGCCATCGGTATCTCTATTATTACTATTAGGGTCTATATCATCAGGTAAGCCATCTTTATCCGAATCTTTAGAGTTATCAATTGTATCTAAATCATCTCTTATCCCATCGCCATCAGAATCTTTTCCATTATCAGCTTTTCCATCGCCATCTACATCCACATCTGTAAAATCATTAATTCCATCGCCATCACTATCTATTCCATTATCAGCTATTCCATCGCCATCTACATCCACATCAGCACCATCAGGAATTCCATCGCCATCGGTATCTACATTGTGACTATTGGGATCTATATCATCAGGTAAGCCATCTTTATCCGAATCTTTAGAGTTATCAATCGTATCGGACTCATCATTAATGCCATCTCCATCACTATCTTTTCCATTGTCTACAATACCATCACCATTCACATCGACATCAGCTCCATCTCGAATACCATCCCCATCACTGTCTTTTCCATTATCAAGAACACCGTCTCCATTGACATCAACATCAGCACCATCAGGAATTCCATCGCCATCACTGTCAGAATTCCGAGCCTGTACGCCTAAAACCCCCTCTTGCTCATCAGAAAGACCATCTCCATCTGTGTCAAGAACACTCTTTAAGGTACTATTTAACGCTCTATCTTTACCACATCCACTAAAAATCAATACACTTATAAAACATACTGTATAAATAATTTTTCTCACTTTTTCTTTCCTCATATTTTAGTATAAATAAGGAGTAGTCGCCCTAAAACTTATACCATTATTTTTACCTTCATCATCCGTTAATGCTCCAGCAACACCTTCAGAAACATCCAAGGCCGTTCCTCCTCTTACAATAACACCATAAGGGTCTTTATCTGGACCAATACCATTCCCTAAATTTTGTGTACTGTGTGCACCATCAGCAAAGAACTTTAATAGAGACAAATCAGCATCCCACCAAGCAGGAATTTCCTCTTTTTCAAAGGTATAATGACCAAAAGTATCTCTTAATTGAACCAAATTCCGAAGATACTCCTTATGCTCTTTTCCAAACTCATCTATAACTAAAGAGTAAGTAAGTAAAGGAATTTCAGAATCAATACCTAAAAGACCATTTCGGATATGTCGTCCATCTCCATTATTTGCTAAATCTGCATCTAAAAGCTGTTTTACATGCATGTACTGTTTTAAAGAAGGCATCGTAATATTTAAATCCAACACTGTATTATTTTGATCTTTAAGTTTATACTCCTGTAAACAAACCAAAGCAAGATAAGGAGTCATGTGGCTAATACGTCTAGTACCTGCCATACTCTCTTCATCAAAAATCAACTCATTTCCTGCTAATGCAGTCGTTTCAGACAGATGTTTTTCATCATAAGAAGTTACTTGAACATTACGATTCAATACTTTAAAATTTTTGGAAACATAGCGATTAACATTCCCTACCTTCTCAATAACTGTTTCACTAGGAATCATAATACCTGTACTTCGGGCTTGATACCGTGACATCCAAAAGCCACCCTCATTTATACCATCGCCATCAACATCAAAACCACCAGGAATATAGGCATAACCATGTTCTTGTAAAACTCTTGCCTCACTACTCTCTGTAATAAAGGGACAAAGTTTAGTAACATCCAAGGGATTACCCTCTGTACAATTGTTCTCTTTTCCATTTCCTTGACCATCTCCATCGCTATCGTTACTTGGGTCTAAAGCATTAATAATATCGCTCTGTAGATTCGGAATACCATCTATTGCAGGATGTGGATTAAAACCAGACTCTTTTGTCTCAGGAGTTCTCAAACATGTTGTATTAAACTCTCCTGTCACATAAGAGTAAATTTCAATACCATCATCAACACCATCTCCATCTGTATCTTTTTGACTGGCATTGGTCTCATAATTAAGTACCTCAAATCCATCCAACAGACAATCTCCATCGGTATCTGCATTCGTTGCATTTAAATCACTTCGATTTACTTCTATAGAGTCTACAAGTCCATCATTATCACTGTCTTCATTTTTTGGATTAGTTTCATAGGTAAAAATCTCTTCTCCATCTTTCAATCCATCACTATCTGTATCTTCATTTGTTGCATTTGTATCATACGTTAAAATTTCTTCTCCATCTTTTAGCCCATCGCTGTCCGTATCTTCATTAGTCGCATTAGTATCATACGTTAAAATCTCCTCTCCATCTTTTAATCCATCACTGTCCGTATCTTCATTCGTTGCATTTGTATCATAAGTTAAGATTTCTTCCCCATCTTTTAATCCATCACTGTCCGTATCTGCATTTGTTGCATTGGTATCATAAGCTAGAATCTCTTCCCCATCTTTCAATCCATCGTTGTCCGTATCTTCATTCGTTGCATTGGTATCGTAGGTAAAAATCTCTTCCCCATCTTTTAATCCATCGTTGTCTGTATCTTCATTCGTTGCATTTGTATCGTAGGTAAAAATCTCTTCCCCATCTTTTAATCCATCGTTGTCCGTATCTTCATTCGTTGCATTGGTATCGTAGGTAAAAATCTCTTCCCCATCTTTTAATCCATCGTTGTCTGTATCTGCTAATAGGGGACTTGTTCCATAGATATTAACCTCATCATTATCTTTAAGACCATCTCCATCGCTATCTCCTCGTGCAGATACCCCTTGTACACTACCTGAGTTACTCTTTTGAGTTACTGCCCTATCCTCTCCACAAGCAGAAAAGAAGAAAAGTACAAACAGAAGAAGAGATAAAAATCTCATTTTATTTAATCTAAACAGCATTATATTCTCCTTTTAGGATAGCTTAAGATTGCCTCAATACGACGGTTTTTAGCCTTACCCTCTTCTGTTTTATTTGAAGCAATAGGCATACTTTCACCTTTTCCTTCTGCTCGAACTCTAGCAGGACTAATACCTTTGGCAATTAAGGCTTGAATAACAGAGTTTGCTCTTTTATAAGAGAGAGATTGATTCAATCGAGCCGAACCTACACTGTCTGTATGCCCAATAATTGTAATCATGCTCCCCCTATTTTTACGCAAAAAATTCGCAAATTCATCAACCTTTACCATAGAGTAGTCTCTAATTGTAGATGAGTTTGTCGCAAAATGAATTTTTAATGTTGCTTTGATAGGACACCCATAACCATCAACTGAAAAGTTACAAGGAGTATTAGGACATTGATCCAATCTATCCTCTATTCCATCCCTATCAAAATCAGTAGCTGAAATTTTAATAGGACACTCATTATTGTTTGAATAGATAATTTTACGTTCCCTAATAATAATTGGTTCTATTGGCTTAACTACTCTGACAATGGGTTTAACCCGTTTTCTAACAACAGTTTGTTTATATGTTAAAGGAATACTCAATCCTGCTGTAATAATCACTTCATTCTCTTCATCTTTTCCACCTAAAATTTGAATAAATTTCCCCTCTACTCTTGCCTTATATCCATTTTTAATATCTACTCTTAACCCTGCCCCACCTTGAACAAAAGCATGACTCTCTATTACATCTTTTGTCTCTCCTACAACCTTCTCATATCCTACACCAGCAAGTACATAAGGAGAAACATTTGTTCTGTTTTCATATTCATAAACTCCATTGATTGAAGCCTTAATCAAAGCATTCGCTTGTTCTCTTTTCAAATTTACATATTCTAAATCAACTCTAGGACTAATTACATAAGAGTTATCTTGATAAGTTACTCCAATTGTTGGATTTTTAAATTCTGAACCATCACTATTTTTGGTAGAAGTCATTCCAATATTAATACCAATCTCCGTCTCTGGTATTGTTGCATGCAACATTGTTAGCATTGATACCATATACAAGATTTTTTTCTTAATCATCACATCTCCTTATAAAATTATTAATTTAACTTTAATTTTAAATTATAATTAAAAATTTTAACATAATTCTATTCTATTTCTTATTCTTTTATTATACTTTTCTTAAAAAACATATCTTCTTTTAATTTTTTATAACACAGTTATATTGTGGAGCTATTCTTTACAATCTAATTTGTTAGAAACTATTCGATGGACTATGAAAATTCACATGAGTATTCATTTTTCAAGTGAGCTTTTGCTACTATTACAGTATGAATAAATTAGAGACCCTACAACACTATTTTGGACACGAAAAATTTAGAGAACAACAAGAAGAGGTTATTGATGCAATCTTAAACCATCAAGATTTACTAATGATACTCCCCACAGGAGGAGGAAAATCTCTCTGTTATCAACTCCCATCCCTTCTAATGTCGGGGGTTACGGTAGTTATCTCTCCACTACTTGCACTTATGCACGACCAAGTCCTTGCCCTAAAAGAGAATGGTATCCCCTCTGCCATGTTAAGCTCTATGCAAACGCTTGAAGAGACAAGAGAAATAGAGAAACAACTACGCTCCAATAAAATTAAACTTCTATATGTTGCACCAGAACGTTTAATGAATGACTATTTTTTAACTTTCTTACTGGACTTAAACATAAATTTCTTTGTGGTTGATGAAGCCCACTGCGTAAGTGAGTGGGGTCATGAATTTAGAGAGCATTATAGAATGTTATCTCAGCTAAAAATATCTTTTCCAAATACTACTATTTCTGCGTTTACAGCTACTGCCACCGAGTTAGTACGTGAAGACATTTTAAACAATCTAAGGCTAAAAAATCCTAAAGTAGTGACAGGTTCTCTCTTTAGAGACAATTTAACCATTAATGCCCAACACCGTCAAAGTGATGGACGAAAACAACTCTTGGAATTTTTAAAAGAGCATCAAAATGAAGCAGGAATTGTCTATGCCTTCTCTCGAAAACAGACAGAAAGTGTTGCTAACTATCTCAAAAACCAAGGCTTTAAAGCAGAAGCCTACCATGCAGGATTAAAAACCGAAGTAAAAAACTCTGTTTTTGCAAAATTTGTCTCTGATAACCTAAATATTGTTGTAGCAACCATTGCTTTTGGAATGGGAATTGATAAAAGTAATATCCGTTTTGTCGTTCATATGAATTTACCAAAAACTTTAGAAAACTACTACCAAGAGATAGGACGAGCAGGACGAGATGGTCTTGATGCAACAACCCTTCTGCTTTTCTCTACAGCCGATATAGTTCAACAGAAATCATTTATAGAAGCCCTACCCGACAGCCCCTATAAAGAGAATGCTTTTGAAAAAATCAATACTATTTCACGTTTTGCAAACTCTGAATCGTGTAGACACCAGCAGATAGCAACCTATTTTCATGACACCATAGATGCATGCCAAACGGTTTGTGACAACTGTCTATATCCTGATAAAAATACCATTGAAATAACCCAAGATGCTCAAAAACTACTCTCTACTATCTACAGAACCAAGCAATCTTTTGGACTGCATTATGTAGTGGATGTATTAAGAGGAAGCAAAGAGCAACGGATTTTAAGTAATGAACATAATAAGCTCTCTGTGTATGGCATTGGAGAACACTACAGCAAAGCACAATGGTTAACGGTGGCAGATAAACTGTTAGAATTAGGAGCTATTGGTATAGGCGAATACAAAGTTTATCATCTGTTACAACGAGGTATTAATATTTTAAAAGGTCAAGAAAAGGTTTCTATTCGAGCAGAAAGATTGGTCATTCAAAAGGCAAAAACCAAGAAAAAAGTCAATTATTTTGACGATTATGAAGTTGAGATTTTTGACCAACTTAGAGAACTACGAAAATCTATTGCCACTGAAAACAAAGTCCCTCCCTATATTATATTTTCCGATAAAACACTTAAAGAACTCTCGAATCTTATGCCAAGCAACAAAGAAGAGATGCTCAATGTTCATGGGATAGGAGAGGTAAAGTTTGAACGTTATGGTCAAGCCTTTTTAGAAAAAATAGAGGAGATAGAAAATGCCTAAACTTTGTGGAATAGACGAAGCAGGAAGAGGACCACTTGCAGGAGATTTAGTTATAGCAGGAGTTGTTTTAGACAAAGAGATAGATGGATTAATGGACTCTAAAAAATTAACTGAAAAAAAACGAGAAATGCTATATGAAATTATTATTAAAAATAGCCAATACCTCATTGTCTCATTCTCTCCTAAACAAATAGATAAAAAGGGATTAAGTCTATGTCTAAATGAAGGCTTAGAGAAAATTAAAAATGAATTAACTGCTGATATTTATCTTTTTGATGGAAATCAAACCTTTGGAGTTTTAGGTGTAACAACCTTAGTCAAAGCAGATACAAAAGTAGCTGAAGTATCTGCTTCCAGTATCTTAGCAAAAGTTACACATGACCGAGCCATTATCGAAGCCAGTAAAAAATACCCCCTTTATGGTTTTGAAAAACATAAAGGGTATGGAACAAAAGCCCATATATTGGCTATTAAAGAACATGGCTACTGCAACATTCATCGCCGTAGCTTTAAAATTAAAACGTTATAGATTCTCTTTTAATTAAACCAATACCTAAAAGAGTACTAAATAACATCATTAAAAAAAGACCCAAACCAGAAAATACAGGAATATCTTCTCTGTAGGGTTTACAAACACATTGCCCTTTAATACTAACCGTAGAGGTATTACTTACAGCCCCATTAGCATCACGAACGACATAATCCATTGAAGCTGGTGTTCCAACAAAGGGAGTAACAGGAGTAAATACAACCGTATTGTCTGAATTTACAGACCACACACCTTCGCCATTAACAGTTATTTCATTTGTAAACGTTCCATCATTGTTAACCAAAAGAACGCTTGCTCCTGCTAATGTTCCTGTATCGTTTGCTAAAACATCAATAACAATGGGGTCAGCATTACCATGAGCAACACCTACATCATCATGAGTAACAATATCTGTATTAAAAGAAGGCACAACAGGAAGCGTTACTGTTGCATTAGAACTTTTTATACCATTAGCATCAACAGCTACATACGTAAACGTTGCATCTCCAACAAAATTAATATTTGGGTCAAATCTTAAACCATTCGCTTCAGCTAAAGTCAATGTTTGATTTAAACGAACAGGTGTTTTTCCATCTGCTATGTATAAAATACCTTGATTCGCATTGGGTAGTGAAGTAATAATAAAACTACTAACAGCATCTCCATTACTGTCTTTTCCTGATAAGTCTAAAATATTTACAGCACCCAGTGTATTTAACATCTTAGGATTTACTTTATCATCAGCAGTTGGTGCATTACCTACGGGATTAATTAATGGAATAGTTACGGTAGCATTTGTACTTTTAACACCATTATCATCTAAAACCACATAGGTAAAGGTAACATCTCCTACAAAACTTTCATTAGGGTCAAATCGTAATCCATTAGCTTCTGCTAAAGTAAGTGTTTGATTAAGACGAACAGCAGTTGTTCCATCTGCCATATATAAGATACCTTGATTCGCACTTGCTAGAGAAGTAATAATAAAACTACTAACGGCATCTCCGTTACTGTCTTTTCCTGATAAATCTAAAATATTTACAGCACCTAATCTGTTTGACATTTGAGGATTATTCTTATTGTCTGCTGTTGGTTGATTCCCACCTGAAGGAGCAACAAGAGGAATAGTTACCGTCGCTGAATTTCCTCGTGTACCACTATTATCTAGTGCAACATACGTAAAAGTAACCCTACCTACAAAATTAGAATTTGGGTCAAATCGCAACCCATTAGCTTCAACTAAAGTAAGTGTTTGATTTAAACGAACAGGGGTTGTTCCATCTGCCATATAGAGAATACCTTGATTTACACTTGGCAAAGAGGTAATAATAAAACTATTAACAGCATCTCCATTACTATCTTTTCCTGATAGGTCTAAAATATTTACAGCACCTAATGTATTTATCATTTCAGGGTTATTTTTATCATCAGAAGTAACACTAACAGAACATCCTGTGCTTACAGATAAAGGAAGAGTAACCGTAGCCACTGTACCTTCAACTCCTGCATCACTCACACCTACATAAGTAAATTGTGCATTACCAGCAGTACAACTCTCAACAGGATCAAATTTTAAACCATCTGATTCTATCCGTGTGAGTCGTTGACCTACCGTAACAACTGTTGTTCCATTTGCCATATACAAGAGACCCAAATTAGCACGGGGCAAAGATTTGATAATAAAATTGCTTATAACTGCTGTACTATTAGTAATGTGTGCTGATAAATTAACAATATCTGTTGCACCCAAAGTATTGACCATTGAGGTATTTGTTTTATCCTCTGTAATAATATTCGTTTCCGTACCCGTAGCATGAGAAAAAGTACTTATAAATCCTAAAAGTAAAAATATACTTATAAAAAATCGATTAAAAATGTTCATTATATTTCCTTGAAAAAAGATGTTATTTTTTATTGTAAATAGATTATAACATATTTAAATATTATTTTTTGCTTAAAGTACTTACAATTAATTAGTATATTTAAATTTACCTTATGTTTAAAACTATAGTTCTGCTCTTAAGAAAAAAGAATACTAAATTCACTGTTAAAAATTGGCTCTCCTACCTTTTCTAGGGTAAAGAATTATGAAAGATTCTCTTATTTTTTATTATTCTTTATTATTAATATTTTTTAAAACTTTATCAAATCTTTATTCTTTTATCAAAATGATGATAAGCATTAAGAAAGGGACATAAAAAGGACATACTTCTATCTTAGAATAAAGTTTGAAAAAAGAATTAGGAGAATAAGATGAAAGATGATAGGAAAAGTGGGTTTTTTATTAAAACATTACTCTTTGCTTGTTTATTTCAAACAATCAGTGCCAATGATAACATAAGCGTTATACAAACAAGAACCTCTGATTGGAACAGTGGCTTCTGTGAGAATGTAGAAGTTAAAAATAGAACTTCTTCCAAAGTAACATGGCAAGCAGAATTTGTTGTTGATGGGATTATTAACAATTTATGGAGTGCCATCTATACACAAAATAGAGAGACAGGAGAGGTTCTAGCAAAAGGTGTTTCTTGGAATCGTGACCTTTGGGGATACGGTTCAACATCGTTTGGGTATTGTGCAGATAAGGTTAAAAAAACAACCCCTATTATTACACCTCCAACTAGTGATACCTTAGTAATAACCAAAACAAAAACAGCTTCATGGGACACTGGTTTTTGTGAGACAGTAAAGATTCAAAACAATGAGAGTCAAGAGATAGAATGGAACATTTCGACAGACGTTAAAGGAAAAATTTATGATTTGTGGAACGCCAACTATACTCAAGAGAATGATTTAGTATTAAAGGCTACAGGTGTCTCTTGGAATAAAATTGTACGAGCCAACTCATCGGTTGAGTTTGGATATTGTGCAAATGTGGTAAAAGTAACCCCTCCAAATACCGACAAAGAGAATCTATTAAAAGATAAAAATCTTTTAACTTTTGATATTATTCGTAAATCAAACCCTAGTGAAAATAATATTACGACCTTGCTTAACCTACCTATTACAGGAGTTAATGGAAGTAGCATTAGTTGGAAATCTAGTAAATCTTCGATTATATCAGCAACAGGTGTAGTAACACGACCTGCTTCAAATACTAGAGACAAAAAAGTAACATTGACAGCAACACTTAAGAGTGGGAAATACAGTAAAAAGAGACGTTTTAAACTTACTGTAGTTAAAGAAACGAAAGTTATTAATACCGACAAAGAGGATGTATTAAAAGATAAAAACCTTTTAATCTTTGATGCTATTCGTAAGTTGAATCTTCTTGAGAATAATATTACAACATCACTAAACTTAATTCTTAAAGGGGTAAATGGTAGTAATATTATTTGGTCTTCAAGTGATAGCTCAACCATTACTACAACGGGTAAGGTTACTCGACCCAATGCGTTAAGTAGCAATAAAAGTGTAACCATAACAGCCGTTTTAACGAAAGGTACAGAGCAAGAGGTGGTTACGTTTATTTTGAAGGTAACTAAAAAAGAGTCAACAGTTATTGTAGAGAGTGACTCAAAATATCATGAAGTTTTAGGTTTATCATTAAAATTTTATGAAGCACAGAGAGCTGTTGGACCTTTTCCTACGGTAACTTGGCGACAACCTGCTTCTACAAATGATGGGGCTGATGTTGGTGTTGATTTGAACGGTGGTTGGTTTGATGCAGGAGACCATGTAAAGTTTAATCAGCCTATGAGTTATACTGCGACCATGTTAAATTGGAGTTTGATTAAAAACAGAAAAGTTTATACTCAAGCAGGAAAGTTAGATTATGGAAAAAGCCAAGTTAAGTATGCATTGGATTATCTGCTTAAAACGTACAAGGCAGGAAACGATTTAAACAGTGCAAGTGACGATAAAGTTTACTATCAAGTCGAAGATGGAAATGCAGACCATGGTGCAGGTTGGATAGCTCCTCATCAAATTACAAAAAATAGACCAACATTTACCTGTGATAAAAACTCAAAATGTTCTGCTATTTCAGCACAGATGTCAGCTTCGTTTGCTTCTGGGGCAATACTTTTTGCCGATGATTCAGCCTATGCCACTACGCTATTAGAAAATGCTAAACGAATTTTTAATTTTGCAGAGAGTTACCAAGGAGATGCAGGTTCTAATGCAAAAGCTTCTCCTTTTTATACCTCTGAAAACTTTAAAGATGAGTTAGGTTTGGCTTCGATGTGGCTCTATAAAGCTACAGGAGACAGCACCTATTTAAACAAAGCAAAAGCGTATGTAGAAGAGGGGCAAGACCCTATCTATTGGTCACTTAGTTGGGAAAATGTTAACTTTGAAACAAGATTGCTTCTTCTTGAAGAGACAGGAGACACAGTTCATGCTCAAAAGTTAGAAGAGCATCTTAATCATTGGTTAAACGGTGTTAACAAAAGTTCAGCAGGTTACAGACATCTCAACGAGTGGGGTTCGATGCGATACAATGCTAACGCTTCATTTGTAGCTTTAGCGTACAGTGAGTTGATAGACGATGCCACTAAAAAAGAGAAATATATTGATTATGCAAAAGGTCAAATGGACTATCTTTTAGGGGACAATCCTACTAACTTCTCTTTTGTTGTTGGATATGGAGATAACTACCCTAAAAAAGTACACCACCGAGGTGCTACAGGTTTCAATGATGAACACAGCTCAGATGATAACCTTTACCCTATTGAAGGGGCATTGATTGGTGGGTTTAAAAGTGCCGATGATTATGATTACCAAAACAATGGTGGAAGCAGAAGTGATTACTACAGAAACGAAGTAGCCGTTGATTACAATGCAGGATTTACAGGGGCTTTGGCTAAATTGGCACTGCTTTATGGCGATGAGAATGCAAGCGATGGAGATACGACCGATAACAATAACAGTAATGAAAAAACAGATTTAGAGCATGTCACTTTAGCAAAAGATGCATTGACTTTTGATACGATTAAAAATCGTAATAGTTTAGAGTCGGAGATAAAAGATAATTTATCTTTAGTAACGTTAGGTTCTAATGGTGTGGCTATTGATTGGAATTCAAGTTCTAGTGCTATTAATTCACAAGGTACGGTAACACGAAGTGCTAACAGTGTGCAAGTTACACTAACAGCTACATTAACAAAAGGCTCTGAATCGCTTACAAAAACATTTACTTTAATAGTAGTAAAAGAGGATGTAAACGCAGGAGAGTGTCAAGTTACTTATGGTGTACGTGATGCATGGAACACAGGATTTGTAGTAGATGTTTCTGTTGTTAATCATCAAGGAAATCTTAATGCTTGGGACGTTACCTTTACTCTGCCAACAGGTCAAAAGATAACAGATATTTGGAATGGAAACAAGAGTGCAAGTGAAGGATTTATTAAAATTGTTAATAACAGCAATAATGGACACGTAAACAATGGTGCTAATATTGCATTTGGTTTTGTGGTCAATCACAGTGGACAAAAGGGCATTCCAACAGATATTAGATTGAATGGTAAGCTTTGTGATGGTCAAATAGGAGGCATAGAGAAACCTGCTAAACCAACCAATTTAGAAGCCGAACTGGTTAACAATACAAATCTAAATCTAACATGGAGAGACAACAGTGACAATGAAGATGGTTTTATTGTCTATAAAAGTGTTAATGATGCAAAATGGGAGTTGTTAACGTTGGTTAATGCAGATGTAACTACTTATGAAAATATAGCTGTTCAAACCGATAAAAGCTACTCTTTTAAAGTAGAAGCTAGAAATATTGCAGGGGCATCAAGTTCTGATAGTGTAACCGTTACACCTTTACGCGTTACCGTGCAAAGTGGTATAGACAATAAATCGGTTGCATTAGTAACCAACTGTACTTCGTGTCACAGAGCAACCAATTCAGATAAAAGTATTCCTGTGATTCATGGACTTAGTAGAGATTATCTTATTAAAACATTAAAAGGTTACCGAACAAGCGATGCCAATGCTCAACACTTCTCTTTTGCAATGCATCGAATTATGGACGGGTACAGCGATGCTGAAATTGATTTAATGAGCAACTACTTTTCAAATCAGACATGGATAGGAAACGAGATAGTAAGTTATGATGTTGATACCATTAACCTTGGTAAAACTGCTTATGATAGTAACTGTGTTGCTTGTCATGGAACAGATGCACGTCAAGATGGTATTGTACTTTCAAAACAGAGTGAACAGTATTTGATTGATACCATGACCAACTACTCGAAAGGTCTTCATAAAGATGCCCATGCAGGAATGAAAAGCATGTTTGAAGATAGCATTGGAGAAGATACAACAAAGATTGAAGCGATAGCCAGATATTTAGCTGTTGGTCTAAAAGTGCCAACAGGAACAAACGATACCATCAGAGGATTTACAGCAAAGTACGTTTCCCAGAGCAATAAAATTTTAGCCTCTTGGGATTTTATTAACAACGAGACAACCCGTATAGATGTTTTAATTAATGGTCAAGTGGTTCAGACACTAAACGATTTAAATCTTTTTTCTCTGCTGATTAATAACGATGGAGCAAATCCTTTTGTTATTGGAGAGAACTATAAAATTTCTCTAAAAGCTGTAAGTGCAACTAAAGAGACCTTATCTAACGTTATTACCGTTGCTGTAATGAGTGATGAAGAGTATGGACAAGAGCATTACAATACCAACTGTAAAGTGTGTCATGGAGTTAATGGAACAGCACGTGCAGATATAACCACATGGAATCCCAATAACCATAGCTTTGCACAATTTACACAAGAGTCAAATATGCCAAGCAGTTACTATGGTAATTGTGATGATGAGTGTTTAGATTTAATTGGTGTTTATGTTCAAAATATATTAGAACCAAGAGCCAGAGACAACAATAGTTCAACTGGGGCAACTGATGTAAATTCTGATATTAAAAGAGGCTACAGATTGTTAAACAGTGTAGAGTACACCAATACGCTTTATACTCTTTTTGAGATTGACCAAGAGAGTGTTCGAGCAAAGACATTAGCTTTAGATGCAACAGAGTTACCAAAAGATAACATTGTTGAAGGGTATAATACCGATAGAGATATGAACCGAATTGATGAAGATAAAATTAACGCTCTAAATGCAATGGCAAAAAGAGTAGAAGAGTATTTAGCCTCAATAAAAGGTCAAACAGATGACAGTTGTTTAATTAATGGTTACGATTTCTGTGTTGCTGATAAAGATGAGTTTTTAACAACATTTGCTACAAAAATCTTTAGACGACCATTAATTCAAGTAGAAATTACAGCATATAAGAGTTTGGCAAATGTAAGTCAAATTGTAGGAGATATGTTGGTTAGTCCAAAGTTCCTTTACCGTTCAGAAATGGGTGAGGTAACCGATGATTCAACCGTTTATCAATTAACACAATATGAGATTGCAACAGCCATTGCTTATAGCATGTCAGGAACAACCCCTGATGATGAATTATTAGAATTGGCAGAGAATAAAGAGTTAACCAATGCAAATACCAGAGTAACACAAGCCGTAAGACTTTCAGCTCTACAGACAGGAAAAGATAAACTAGATGACTTTATTGGTCGCTGGTTACTCGAAGATAATGTCTACTCACTGTTCGATAAGAACCCAAATAGATTTGAGGGATACACAAACGAAGTACGAACAGCACAAAGTACACAGATTCTTAAATATTTCAGAATGGTTATGGAGAGTTCAAGTAACAGCTCTTATAAAGATTTGTTTATTAATGAAAATATGATGACAAACAAAACCCTTTCAGACTATTATGGAGAGTCAATGTCCAGTTCTAATATTTTTGAAAAAGTACCTGCAACCTCTACCCGTTATGGAATCTTGACATTGGGTGCATTGGCAAGTAAATATGCCAATTCAGAAGAGTCACATCCATTTAAAAGAGGTAAATTTGTTCTTGCTCGTTTAATGTGTCATCCTCTAGGGCTTCCTGGAAATGGTGGAGATGTCCCCTCTATTAAAGACCACACAGGAGAGAACAAACGTGACCGTTACGCCGAGCATGTTAATGACCCATCATGTGCAACTTGTCACAACCTTATGGATCCAATTGGATTTACATGGGAGAAATATGATGGAAGTGGACGCTACAGAACCTCTGAATACCACAGCCAAGCAGAGGGTGGTTCTAAACCTATTGATGCTTCGGTAACATTAAAAGGTTTACTAAGTTTTGATGAATCAGAGACTTATCCTGCCGATGGTATGGCTGATGTAAGTAGAATTATTGCCCAATCAGACAGAGGGCCTGAATGTATGGCACTTCAATACTACCGATACATTTCAGGAGACAGCAGTGCTGAAATAGAAAACTCATTGGTGGTCAAAAAAATAGCATCTGATTTTAAAGATGAGCAGTACGATTTACAAAGTTTGTTTACCAATATGGTTAAACTGAACTCATTTATTACTAGAAAAGGAAAGTAGTTATGAAAAAAATTGAAACAGCTCGCAGAGCATTTTTAAAGCGTGTTGGCTTAACAGGTATGGCACTTCCTCTTTTGAGTCAGTCACTCTTGGCACAAGAGGTAGAAGCACCTATTAAAAGATTAATTTTAATAGAACATCCCGATGGAATTAACCCTGAACATTGGTTTCCAACAGGAACAGAGACAGAGTTTACACTTCCTTCTATGACCGAACCTTTTAATTTGGTCAAAGAGGATTGTGTCTTTCTTGAAGGAATTAACTTAGGTGGAAACCTTGCAGGGCATGGTGCGTATAAAGGGTTATGGCGAGGGGGTTCAAGTGGAAACACCATCGACCAATATTTTGCCGAAAAGTGGAGAGGAAAAACAGAAATTCCCTCTTTGGTTCATAAAGCATCGGACATCTACAATGGTTCACGCTCTTTGGCTTATGACGGTTTTGGTAAATCCATGCCAACACTGACCAACCCTTTAAGCCTGTTAGACAGAATCTATACCTCTTCTGATATTGAGTCTAAAGTCTATAGCAATTTAGAAGAGTCTAAACGCCGATTATCAACCATTTCAAAAGATTTAGATTCTTTAATGCAAGGAGACATGAGTAACAATCTTCTTTTTAAAACACATAACAAGAGTCTAAATGACGTTTTAGATGCACTCAACCGAAAAACAGAAGAGACCACAAGTATCAATATGGATGCATGGAAAGAGAGTTTTGAAGCCAAAGCCACAGCAGGAGGCTTAACCAGTCGTAATGAAAACCGTTACCAAAATGGTATTTTAGCAAGTAATGATGCTTTTAATTTAATGACCGATTTACACGAAGATGCTATTGTAACAGCACTAAAATATGATAGAACAAGAGTCATTAACTACAGTTATGGTTGTGATACTTGGGATTTTTATTTAAAGTGTGATGATGGTGGAGCATATCCGTATCACAACTCTGGACACTCAATGGACAATGGACACATCCAAACCCGTAAAATGACCTCTAAAAGAGTTGCTAATTTAATTAAAACCTTAAAAGAGACCAGAGACATTTATGGTCAACCTCTGCTAGATAGTACCTTGGTTGTCTATGCGTGTGAAATTGGTCATGCTGCGAACCATACCAATAAAAATGCCCCTTTCATTTTAGCAGGAGCAGGTCTTCAGGGGGGACGCTATTTAAACTATAATGGTGTTTTATGGAACAAAGTATTGGTATCAATTGCCAATATTTTAGGAGATGAGTTAACAACTTTTGGAACAACAGATTCAGAGGGTGGGGCATTGCCTAACCTTGTATAAGGAGAAGAGAATGAAAAATAGTATGAATAATCAAAGAAGAAGTTTTTTAAAAGGTTCAGTAGTTACAGCTCTTGCCTTACTAACCGTACCTCATGAAGCTTTTGCAGGAACAAGCATAAAAAAAGTAGTTATTGTAGGAGGGGGAATAGCAGGTTCAACGGTTGCTCGTTATCTGCGTAAGTTCATTCCCCAAAAAACAGCCCTAGAGATTACCATTATAGAGCCAAAAACAACCTATATCACCCCTTTTGGAACAAATGAAATAATCACAGGTGGTCGAACTTTGGCTGAGTTAACAGTAAGTTACAATGCCCTAAAAAGAGACATAGCAGGAACAGTTGTTCATAAAAAAGCATCTGCGATTAACAGTGATGCTAAATATGTAACCACCGAAGATGGAACACAATACCTTTATGATTTCTGTATTGTAGCCACAGGAATAGATTTTGAATACAGCGATATTACAGGTTTAAACGCCACAAACAATCACCAAGTACCCCACGCCTATGACCTTTTTAATGACGGTACAACAGCACAGATAACCGAACTTAAAAACCAACTAGATGCCATGACCGATGGAGCAAAAGTTGTATTGGTTGCCCCTCAAAATGCCTACCGATGCCCCCCTGCACCCTATGAGAGAGCCAGTCAAATTGCCCAATACATTAAAGAGCATAAGCCAAATTCAACCATTACCATTTTAGACCCCAAAACCTCATTTGCTAAACAGGACTCATTTGAAAAAGCATGGAGTGAACTTTATGGATACGGTACATTATCAGCCATTATCTCGTGGGAGAGTGCTGTAGTGGTCAACGAGATTGTTATCCCAACCTCTGGAGCAAAAACCATTAAAACCGAAACCGATGAGATAACAGCCGATGTAGTTACCTACATTCCAACCATGAAAGCCTCTAAATTTGCCTATGATGCAGGACTCATCGAGACCGATTGGGCTAATTTTGACATAAACAAGCGTTGGTCTCCTGTAAACCAAGAGACATTTGAGTCAACCATGACAGGAAAAGAGGGAATCTACATTATTGGAGACAGTTCAAAAACAAACCTACCAAAATCAGGCTACGCAGCCAACTCCGAAGCCAAAGCGTGTGCCATGGCAATTGTCTCTAAAATAAAAGGAATTAACCCCATCCCACAAACCATCATAACCAATGGATGTTACTCATTTGTAGGAAAAGATTATGCCATCTCTATCTTCCAAAAATTCAGACTAAAAACAGACAAAAGTGGTTACGCATTAATCCCACAAGGCAGAGGAACTTCCCCCCTAGAAGCCGATGCACGTTGGAGAAAAAAAGAGGCAGAACAGGGTCACGCATGGTATACGAACTTTAGACGGGATTGTTTAGGGGTTTAAAAATAATTTCATTCTCTTTCATCATCCATTAATAAGAAAATATAGGCTCTCCAAAATATTCAATACCTGATGTTGGGTTATCTTGACATCAGTAAATCTCTTTTAATCCGAATACCCTCTAATCGTAAAACTTCTGGAAAAAGCTCTTTATAGACTTCACAATAAGGAGATTTTCCTTGGTTTTGTTGATTAATAACGGCACATCCTCCTCCACACCAGTATCTCCATTTACATATTTTACAATCCTCTTTTTCATCAACGCTAAAATTTTTTAAAGGGTTAAGAGGAGTTTGAATTTTTTGTAAAATATTCTTCTCTTTTATAGAGGTAATGGGTTTGTTCATGGTCATGGGGCATTGGGATATATTGCCCTCGGTATCAAAAATAAGATAATTCTGACCAACACTACAGCCTCGCAGGTGAGGGTTGGCAAAGTTGGTCATATCAAGAAGAGCATTGAGTAAAGAGTGTTTTGGTAAATTAGCTTCAATTACTTTAAAGGCTTCACGCATTTTTTTAATCAACTCTGTTTCGTTAATGGTTTTTAGACCCTTATAAAAATTGATAGAAAAGGGGAGTCTCTCTTTTAAAATCCACTCCAATAAAGAAGAAAGATTCTTAATGGTTTGGTTATTAATGGTAATTGAAATAAAAGGAGTTACCCCTTGCTCTTTTGCAAAGGCAATTTTTTTAATCACAGCCAAAGAGGAGTCTGTTCCATCTTTAAAAATACGTTGGGGTTTCTCTAAATAGATATTATCTAAAGAGATGATTAATCGGATATTATGCTCTTTTATCCACTTTAATTTCTCAACATTTAATAGTGTTCCATTGGTTAAGATAGAGGTTGTAAACTCTATTTTCTTAGAGAAGCTTAGGGCATAGTGGTGGAGTTGTTGTAAAACTTTAAAGTTCTGTAACGGTTCTCCTCCTGCATATTTGAGTTTTATCTTTTTTAGACCATTCTCTTTGGCTGTTGTTACCAAAGAGTCTACAATTTTTTTTGCAATATTAACCGATAGAAATTTAGGGTCATGAGGTAAAAAGCAGTAGTGGCAACGGAGGTTACAACTATCGGTTATGTGAATCCATGTTGTTAATTTATCAATTTTTTCTTTATATGCTATGGTATGTTCTCCATAAGGTTTTAAAAATCCATATTGAATAAATTTTTTAATGGTTTTAGATGAGTTATTAATAAGCTTTTTAACAGAAAATGTCTCTAAAAAAGTAAGGGCTTGTTGATTGATAATGGCCAAAGAGGTTGTTGTGAAAACAATAAATTTATTGCTATCTATCTTTATCGTATTTAACCCCTCACTGCTATAGTATTGATGTTGCATTGGTACTCTATCTTTTTTAAAAAAAACATTATCTAAACAGGCATCACATTGACGTACAATATCAGTAGGTTGTTCTATTTCATCTAAAAATATGGCTTCTAGTGCTTCCATCTTATACTCCTTCAAACTTTCCTTCTTTCCAAAATGATAAGAGATATAAGGTCTCGGGATAAGTCATATGTATAGACTCTTCTTCCCAAAATAGACAGAGCCCCTCTCCTATTGAGCGAATTATATCTCTGTCAAGATTATGATGAACAAAGAGTTCATTTAACTCTTTCATTTGAGCATATAGGCTATAGGGTTCACTCTCTCCATACCTCTTAAAATTACTAAATGATTTCTTATACTCTTCTAATACTAAGAGTATATCAGCTTTTTGCAAGAGTAGCAAATCTCCGAACCTCTTAAATATGAGTGATTCTACTAAATAGTATTTTGAATCAGGATAAGATACTTTAAACTCTTTATACTCTTCTCTAAGAGCCAATTCATCTTTAAAAGAGTCTCTTTTAATAGCTAGGGACTGTTTTAAATAGATACTAAAAAGCCGATATTCGGGATTGGGATGAAACTCGTCTACTTCAATCAATTTTTGAATACTTATATCTGCATCATCATAACGTTTTTCAAGCATAGCAATATAGGCTTTTTCATAATGTAACCGTACATCTAAAGAGCTAATATCAATATAAATATCAATGGCATCTTCTAAATCATCTTTTGCATTTTGAAAATTTCTAGAATAGGTATGGGCTGTTGCTCTCTCTACAAAAGCTCGTTTAGAAAAGTCTTTATCCCCACGTTCAATAAAGATATTAATAGCTCTATTGTAATGTTCTATTGCATTTTCATAGTAGCCATATTTTAAATAAATCTCACCATAGACCTCATGTAATGCACCTAACCCTGTCTGAAACTTCAACTTTTCCCAAATATTCTTAGCAATATTTGCAAGTTTAATTGCTGATTTAATATTGGATTTTTGAGCATAAGCAAAGGCTAAATTGTTATGAATCCACCCTTTAAGCATTTGATTTTCTCTACATGAGCTATTCTCTTCGACCAAACGATTGGCTTCAAGATAGTGTGCAATTGCTTTAGATAACTTTCCATTGCTACGATATGCCCATCCTAAAATGTTAAGTGATTTTGCTTCTAACTGTCTGTTTCCCTCTTTTCTACTAATAGCTAGAGCCTCTTTACAGGTTTTGATTGCCTCTTGAAATTTTCCAATTCTAATTTTGGAATTTACCAAAGATAGTAAAAGGTCAACTCTTGCTTCTCTTGTAATCTCTTGACTGTACTCATGATTCATCAATTGATAACTTTTATCATATTTTCCATCTTTAATATAATAGTGAGCAATTTTTAGTAAGACAGAACTTTTTAACTGAACAGAATCAATAAGATGAATGTATCTTTCAATGTTATAAATTAGTGGTTTAATATATTTAAAGAGCAATCCACTGTTATACTCCTCTTCAAAAACTTCTAAGAAATAGTGAACACCCAATTCAAGATTTTGATATAGTTTTAAGCGTAAAAGACGCTGTTTAATAAAAGCTTGATAACTTGCAAAATGCCCTTGTGTTAGTAACTCTTTCTCTAACACATAAATACTACGCTCAATAAAATTATTACGTTTAGTAAATGTTTGCTCTTTTTTAATATAAACTTCTAACATTCGAGAAATTTCATCATGTAAAGAGACTTCATAATTGTCAATATTTTTAAAAATAACAGAGCCTTTTGAGTATTCAAAAATATGGTCTCTCTCCCAAGGTTCTAACTCTAATATCTTTTCAACTTCATCTTTATTTGCCTGTTTTATTAAAGATAGAAGTAAAATATACTCATCTACTCTAGTTTGAGCCTCAATAATATTAGAAATTAATCCATCTTCAAAACGTTTCTCAAAATTTGCTTTTTCATATCTATTGGCAAAAAGAATATCATCAACACTGTATTTATCAAGCCAAGAGATTGAGTTACTCACACCAATTCTATCTATGGCTAAATCAATTAAAATTGGTTTTCCACGACTCAATATTGCAATTTTCTCTTCGGTCTTTGGATTAACTCGAATACTACTATTGATTCGTTTTTTTTGAATATACTCCTCTATCTCTATACTAGAGAACTTTTTTAACTCCAAATGTAATACTAACTCTTTAGGAATTAGATTAATAAGATTATTAACATTTTTGTGTCGTCCTGCAATCAAAAAAACGGTATTTTTTAGGTTTTTAAAGAGTTTTTCCAAATAGGGAATGGTCTTTGTATCTAACTTATCTAAGGTATCAAAGACAATTGTTATTTTTTTATGCTTAGAGAGTCTGTTAAACTCTTCAATAAAGACACGATACAAGGTTTTAGTATGCTCTTTTAAGGTTAACTCTCCTACATTTAACTCTTGTTCAACCTTTTCATACCCCTCTTTAAGTGTAAAAAAGTTTTTAAATGCCTTGCTTTTATGTAGCTCTTTAGCAATATGCGTAATTATTGTTCCTTGAATTTGAAAAAGGTTATTGTCAAAATCAATAATTTTACATACCTTATAACGTTCTCCAAAACGTTTGTATATCTCCTCTAAAAGCCTTGTTTTACCAATGCCTCCAATACCCTCAATAGAGATTAGAGATTTCTCTTTTTCTCTCTTTAGAGAAGATTCAATAATTTTTAACTCTTCAACACGACCTATAAAGTCTACTCGATTAAATGAACTCATAACTCTCCATCCTCTGCTATCTCCTCTTCAAAAGAGACAATTTTTTGCATTAACATTCTGTAGGGTTTAGTGTCAAACTCTTCAGTACTAAAAAAGCAGACATAAAACTTAAACTCACTATTTTGAAAACTCTGTTTTAGTTTTGATAATACTTCTTCTATTGGTTTTTTATACCCTTTTGGTTTTATATGTACAATCTCATTAATAAGATAGTCTATTTTGCTCTCAAATTTTTCTAAAACAGTCTCGATTTGAACCAGTTTTTTATCTTTTATATTGCTAAAATATAAGATGTTTAGCTCTAAAAATAGATACTCTTGCAGATAAAGAGAGATTTTATTGACATTAATCGGAACATTCGTCTCTTTGGGATACCCTTGAAGTAACTCCTCTAATGCAATTTCATAAATATTTTGAGCCTCTTTTAAATCGCCAAGAAAATGCTCTTTTCGCCTACTATTTAGCAGAAAAATACTTCTTATGGCCTTGTTCGTTGTTTTTGTATTGAAGTCTGTACTAAAAATAATTTTTGATTCAGAGATTTTACGTAGAGGGCGTTTAAATTTATATTTAGATGCAAACCATCTGGTATAGACACGACCTAAAATATCATCATTAAAGTACCTGAAGTATGCTAAACGGTTAAAGATATCCGAAAATTCAACTTTGTTAACAATATGGTTAAAGATATGCTCTACTTTTTTATCAACAACTTCAAGATTTAGATTTTTCCAATAGAATTTTTTAGCAAGACTTTCTACATGTAAAACATTATGTTCTACAATATAACTCATAATCCCAGGGTGTCCATTAGTCAAATAGAAGAATCTAGCTGTGACAATATCGATTTTTTTAATCGGCTCTTTAGAAGTTTTTTCAATAAATTTACGAACATGCTCATACTTAAATGGTTTCAATACAATTTTTTTCTTCTTCTTTACAAAATCAAAAGAGTAATCGAAATCTTCAATAATTTCACTAAGATTATTACCTGCAATAACTGTTTTTGAATGGATATTACTACCTAATAGAATAGAATTTATTTCACGTATTAAACGTAAAAATTTCTCAAATTCATGCTCTTCACTAACTCTATCTACATCATCAAAAAGAAGTACAATACCTTTAATCTCTTTTTCGAAACTATTTTGAATAATATCTTTGGTTTGTAAAATATAATTGCCCAAAGCATACCCACTCATCTCATTAGAAGTTACTCTATTAATGGGAATAATATGACGAATAGACATCGCTATCTCTTCAGTTGTAGAGGGGGCTTTAGAGCATTGAATCGAGTAACAGAGCCATGACTCCTGTTCAAAACGCTCTTTAAGTTTCATCATCATGTGTGTTTTACCACAACTCAATGCTCCATCAATGGTAATAAAGGTTGACCCCTCTTTATCAGATACAATATCACAAAGATGTCTCTCTCTATTTTCGAAATAGAACTGTTTAATAGATAAATTTCGCTTAAACTCTTGGTCTATCCAAAAAGGAATCCACTCAATAAAAAGGTCAATAAGGTTCTCTTTTTTTATTTGAGTTAAAATCTCTTGAAAATCTCCACAGAAATCTACATTGGAATGGTTTATTAAAAATTTTTGACAAAATGCTTCAGAGAGTTCTTCTCGTTTTCGTGAAGATAGAAATTTATCTTTAAGAAAAATATTATCTAACATTAAATACTTTTGATACTGTTCAATTTTCATTCTAAGAGGGTCAAAAATAGTTGCTACTTTTGAAAGAGGAATAGCAATTGCCTCATCATACTCTTCAAAATTTTCATTAAACCTACCAACAATCATCCCTACAATAGCATTACTAGACGCTTCAAGCAAAGGAGAGCCACTTAATCCTTTAATAATTTTATGATGACTGATTGAATCATCTAAAATAATAAATCCCTCGTGGTTAATATCTTCGGAGTGTTCAATATGCACCAAACCATTACAGCGATGTACATCTAACTCTTCACTTCGGTAACCACACGTAATCAAAGATTGAGTATTATCATAATTTTTCAAGTCACTTAGATGAATTAAATCCAAAGGAATCTCTACTTTTAAAAAAAGAATATCTAAGGTTATAGGTTCGTAAGTAGCATGAATAGCAATAGCGTTATAGGTTTGATTGTGAAACTCTATCTCAATTTTGTTTTGATTAATTGTTTCAAGAGTTTGAATGGTGGAGACTTTGGAAAAAATATGGTAACAGGTTAATACTGTACCAAACTCATTAATAAAAAAACCTGTACCCTGAATTTTACCATTGACCTTAATATAGACCACAATATTTTTTAAAATATCTTGTACACTATCTGGCATAACTTACCCTCCTTTTTTCCCTTTCTTCCAAGTCAAAGAGACAGAAAATTCAGCATCAATTCCTGCTTTAACCAAAATGATTCCTCCTACTTCACTGTTAATCTTGACCCCAAATTTAACCGTTGCCTCATCAGGGTTCAACTCTTCAATACTACTATAAATCTCTTTACCAATATGGGTAATAGATTTTCCTACATGTCTAAAAATATCACCAGAACTCTCTACAATTTTAGAGCCTGTATCGCTTAAAGAGTAACGATTCATAAAATCAGCTGAACCTTGATGAGGTTCTACTTTTGCACCTAAAGCTTTTAGAGCTTCTGGCGTGACATTGGGTTCAAGTTCAATATAGAGATTTGCCCCATCAATGGGAACTTCTAAAAAATTTTTATTCGACACTACGACACCCCTATTATAAGTATAATTTATTATAACTAGTTAATATTAAATATTAAATAAAAATTATTATAAAGCAATTATTATAAAGTGTACAGGGGGCTATAGTTTCACATATTTATTCATCATAGGTATCTACAAGCTCATGCACGTTCAAGAAATCATAAGTAAGAAACATAAGCCATTTATTTTATCATTCAAAGAGATAATACTTCATTTTTTTGGCGAAAATAGTGTAACATCATTGACGTATTAAAATAAAAGGGAGTTACACTCATGAACATACTTAAAACACTACTTGGAGCAGGCTTTGCTATAGCCGTTGCTTTCTATGTCCAATCAGCATTTGGGGACATTCCTAATGTTGGTTTCCTTATGATGGCAGCCGTATTTGGTGCTTACATGGCAATGAACATTGGAGCAAATGATGTTGCTAACAACGTTGGTCCAGCAGTTGGTGCAGGTGCATTAACCATAGGTGGAGCTATTGTAGTAGCATCTATATTTGAAGCTTCTGGTGCATTAATTGCAGGTGGAGACGTGGTTAAAACCATTAAAAAAGGCATTATTGACCCATCTGCATTTGCAGGAGACCCAATGATATTTGTCTATGCAATGGCAGCAGCACTGCTAGCCGCAGCATTATGGTTAACGGTAGCAACCATTCTAAAAGCTCCTGTATCTACAACTCACTCTATTGTTGGTGGTGTTATGGGTGCAGGTATTGCAGCAGGTGGATTTGCAGTTGTATCATGGGGAACTATGGGTAAAATTGCAATGTCATGGATTATCTCTCCTGTTCTTGGGGGTTTAATCGCAGCAGGATTTCTCTATGTTATTAAATCGAAAATACTCTTTAAGAACAACAAACTAGAATCGGCTAAGAAAATCGTTCCTATTTTAGTCTCTCTTATGGCAATGGCATTTATTACCTACCTTACTGTGAAGGGTCTTAAAAAAGTATGGGTTGATATTGTAGATATTCTTCCATTCTTACCAGAAACAAAAAAACCAACCATTGGTATAGCGATGATGTTTGGTGCAATTGGTGCATTTATTACCTACTTTGTTGTTAAACCTCGTGTAGCGTCTAAAATTACTACACTCTCTGATGATAGAGCTTCAATCAATACACTCTTTACCATTCCTCTTATCTTTGCAGCGGCACTGTTAAGTTTTGCTCATGGTGCAAATGATGTTGCAAATGCTGTTGGTCCTTTGGCTGCTATTTATGATGCTCTTGCAAACACAACCATCTCGGCTAAAGCTTCTATTCCACTATGGGTTATGGTAACAGGTGGTATTGGTATCTCTGTTGGTTTAGCACTTTTTGGTCCACGACTTATTAAAACAGTGGGTTCAGAAATTACAGAGCTTGACCAAATGAGAGCATTTTCTATTATGATGGCTGCAGCAATTACAGTGGTTATTGCTTCTCAACTTGGACTGCCTGTTTCATCAACACATATCGCCGTTGGTGGTGTATTTGGTGTAGGATTTCTAAGAGAATGGATGGATAGAAACGGTACAGATGAGAAACGTATTGAACTGAATGCACAACTTGAAGTAGTTGAAAACTATAAAGCAGAGTTAGTAACTATTGGAGACAACTACCAAAGAAAATCTGAACTTTTTGAACTGGTTAAAGCAGAAAAAAAAGTAGCTAAAGGACTCAAAAAAGAGTTAAAAGAGAAATATGTAAAACGAGGTATGGTTAAAAAAATCATTACAGCATGGGTTATTACTGTTCCTGTAGCAGCAATGCTTTCAGCACTTGTATTTTATATTCTTAAAGGAATTTGGGGATAAGAACTATCCCAAAAAGAGTAGACGCTTAGGTCTACTCTTTTTTACTTTTGTATCGTCTTTTGCCATCTCTGGACTCCTTATTTTAATTTGGTTTTATTTAGCTGAAAACTTAAACATTTTTTCCATAGATATGGCTTCGTCTCGCCCATAAACAATAATGTTATCATCTACAACAATCTCTTTTAAATCTATTTTATCGGGATAATCTACAAAATTCAAAATGTGTTTAATACAATTTAGTCGTGCTTTTTTCTTATCATCACTTTTAATAATAGTCCATGGAGCATCTTCGGTATGCGTTGCACTAAGCATCATAAATTTTGCCAAAGAGTACTCATCCCACAACTTTTGAGACTCTTTATCTACAGGAGAAAGCTTATACTGTTTTAATGGGTCTGTCTCTCTTGCTTTAAATCGTTTTGCCTGTTCTTTCTTTGAAACAGAGAAATAAAATTTAAAGATTTGAATACCTTCTGCTACCAACATCTCTTCAAAAGAGGGTGCATCTTTTAAAAACTTATGATGCTCTCTTTCGGTACAAAAGCCCATTACAGGTTCTACCATAGAACGGTTGTACCATGAACGATCAAACAGAACAATCTCTCCTGCTGCAGGAAGATGGCTAACATAACGTTGAAAATACCATTGAGTAGACTCTCGTTCCGTTGGTTTTTCCAAAGCAACCACTCTTGCACCTCTAGGATTTAGGTGTTCAGTAATTCTCTTAATCGTTCCACCCTTCCCTGCTGCGTCTCGACCTTCAAAAATCATCAAAATTTTAAGCCCACTTGCTTTAACATGATTTTGAAGCTTTAAAAGCTCAACTTGAAGACGCACCAGCTGTTTTTCGTAATTCAATTTATCTTGCTTTACCCAAATTTGAACTTTGTTATTTTTCTCTATGTCTGCCCTCTTTTTTACTGCTTCACTCTTCTCTTTTGCCATTAAATCTCCTCTTAACCTATAAATTTACCACTTTTAGCACGTTGTGCTTCCATAATTTCAATCTCTCTTGCACCTGAAATTCCCACATCAGCATTTAAAGAGTAGTCTAGATTTGCATCTCTATCTTTATAATCAACAGCATTTAAAATCACTTTTAGAACTTCTAATCGTGCATGTTGTTTATCATTGGAGCGAATAACCGTCCATGGAGCAGATTGAGAGTGTGTCTGCTTAAGCATTTTATACTTTGTTTTAGTAAAATCATCCCAACGCTCTTGGGCTTGCATATCTATTTCACTAAGTTTCCATTGACGTAAAGGGTCGGTTTTTCTTCGTTCAAACCGTGATGCTTGTTCATCTTTGGTTACTGAGAAATAGAGTTTAATCATAATTGTTCCTTGACGTACTAAATCTTTCTCGAACCCTTTAACACCTTTCATAAAATTATCATACTCTATTTGAGTACAAAAACCAAATACAGACTCTACCATGGCACGGTTATACCAAGAACGGTCAAAAAGAACAATCTCGCCACCTTGTGGGAAGTGTTGAATGTATTTTTGATAAAACCATTGTGTTTTCTGCTCTTCGGTTGGTTTTCCCAAGGCTACAACTCGGTAGTGTTTCTCATTCATATAACGCGTTACACGACGAATAGTTCCCCCTTTACCTGCAGCATCACGCCCTTCAAACAGAATAATCATCTTTTTACCTGTAGCTTCTAAATGATTTTGCAATTTAATAAGTTCTGCTTGATACGGTTTTAAAGCTTGTTCATTAAGGTACTTTAGTAAGCTCTTCTTTTTTTTCTTTTTTTGCTCTTTTTGCTCTTTTTTGGCTTTACGATAATGTTTTATAAGTGTCTCTACAGAAACGTCTTTTCCGTCAATATCAAAAGACTCTGCAATAGTATGTTCTTCTCTATTTTCAACCATATTTTACTCCTACTAATAAATTTAATAGACTTCTTGAACTCTTTTAATATAGATTCTTTTAATAAAAACAATTTTTCAAGAAATTTAATAGAATATAATAATAGTGAAAAAAAATGTAAGAAGAGGGGAATCTAAGAAGTTTAACGGGAAAAATTGGTAAAAAAATATAAAAAAAATATAAAATTTTTAAAGTAGACATATTTTTGACACATGTTTATTTTACAATTGGATTAAGAAGAAAACAATTCAAAGGAGTAAAAGATGAGGGTAGTGATATTACGTCTATTAGGAGTATTGGCCATTTTTGCTGTCTCTATGTCTGCTTGCAGTTCAGCCGAAGAGAAGAAAGTGTGGAAGAGTTGTCTAAAAATACAAAATGATAAGGAGAAAAAGAGCTGTATCGTTCGATTTGAAAAGAGATTCTATCCCGATAGTCTCTATAATGATGAAGAGTTAAATTGGAGTGATATTGATTGGAACTCTCATTAAAACTCCACCCCATAAATGAGGTGGTTTTTCAATTTTTTAGATAAATTCTAGCCTCGTGGGTCAACCAAATACCCAGCAATCGCACTCGCCGCTGCCACAGCAGAGTTTGCCAAGTAGATTTCGGAAGTTCTAGCACCCATTCGCCCTACAAAGTTTCTATTTGTAGTGGCTACACAACGTTCATTATCGCCAAGAATTCCCATATACCCCCCCAAACATGCACCACAAGTAGGGTTAGAAACCACAGCACCTGCATTGATTAAAATCTCCATTAAACCCTCTTTTTGAGCTTGAAGGAAAATCTTTTGAGTAGCAGGAGTAACAATCATACGTGTATGACGTGCAACACGTTTGCCTTCCATAATCTTCGCTGCGATTCGTAAATCTTCGATTCGTCCATTTGTACAAGAGCCAATCATAACTTGGTCAATTTTTAAGTTATCGGCTACTGCTTCTTCCATTGTTCTACCATTAGATGGCAAGAAAGGATACGCAATAACAGGCGAAAGATTCGCCACATCAATCTTGATTACTTGACAGTAGGTTGCATCATCATCTGAATAGTGAATTTTAGGCTCTGCTCTAAGCCCACCATTTGCTTCTGCTCTCTCTTCTAAATAGGTCTCTGTCACAGAATCAACAGCAAAAATACCATTTTTTGCCCCAGCTTCAATAACCATGTTCGAGATAGAGAATCTATCAGCCATTCCAAGGTGTGGAATGGTATCTCCTGTAAACTCAATCGCTTTATACAACGCTCCATCAACCCCAATCAAACGGATTAATTCCAAGATAATATCTTTTCCATAAATATGTTCAGCAGGTTTTCCTGTAAGCTCCACTTTAATGGTTTCAGGCACTTTAAACCAATTTCCACCTGTAATCATACCAAACGATAAATCGGTACTTCCCATCCCTGTAGAAAACGCTCCTAAAGCTCCATGAGTACAGGTATGAGAATCTGCTCCAATAATCACATCGCCGGGAAGTACCAACCCTTTTTCAGGAAGTAAAGCATGTTCAATTCCCATGTCTTTCTCATCAAAAAAGTGTTTCATATCATGTTTATAAGCAAATTCACGGCTAATTTTAGCTTGGTTTGCTGATGCAATATCTTTTGCAGGAATGTAATGGTCCATAACGATACAAAAGTTATCAGGACGAGCCATCTTCTCTGCTCCACTCTCTTCAAATGCTCGTATTGAAATAGGTGTAGTAATATCATTTCCAATAATCATGTCAATATCAACGCGTACAATTTCCCCTGCTTTAACCTCACGCCCAGCGTGTTCAGAGAAGATTTTTTCAGTAATGGTTTGTCCCATTTGTAAATCCTTAATAATGTATAAATAATTGGGCGAATTATAGCGAAAGTTGTTTATAGGTGGAGAATGAGGGGTTTAATTCTTAAGTAGAGCTATATCTAGTTAATCTAACATTCAGCTTTTCCTCGAACATATCCCTTAAAGTTATAAACTCAAAAGTTACAACAATCCTATTCCAAGATTGAAATATAAAAAATTATTCTCCATACGTTACTATCCCAAAATCTTTTAAATAATTTCGCCCAAGTCCATAGTAGCCAGAAGAATAATGTTTAGCTCTATTCACAATATATTTCCAAAACTCATTACTCTCCATTATCTTTTGCAGTTTCAAAAGCTTTTCTTTAGAAGCATAGGCACACATACCATTATAAAAATATAGATTCTTATCTTCACTATAAAAAGTCTTGAACCCTTTTTTAACCAATTGAGGAAAAAATAGTTTCTCTTTTCTAAGTTCCAAAGATTGATTTCTTCCAAAAGCGTACCAATCAGCATAGTTTCCATTTCCCTTATCTCGTGCATCAAGAAGCTCTTTTTGTGTTAAAAGATACTCATAAGCTTTAGGATATTTTTTTATAAATTCATCTCTTTTTATAAAAATAGGCTTTCCATCTTTATCATGTCTATATGGAAATATAATCTTCTCTATTAACTCTTCCAAATCATCATATTTTGCTAATTTATTACTATTTATAATATCTTTACATATCTCTATTTCAATAGGCGTATTCTCATCTAAATAGTAATAGACCTCATCCTCTTTAATTGGTTTAAAAATATAGATTCTATTTTTAAGGGTTGCAATTCCACTTTTGGTATCATATAGCTCTCCAAAAGGAGTACCACGAGACTCTATCTCTTGTATAAATTTATTATCTTTTAAACTCCACCCTTTAAATGAGTCTAAATCTTTATATTCTTCTTCTATAAATTTTATTTTTTTTAGCTCTTTTAATCTATCTGATTTCTCTTGAGCATATAAGATAGAACCATTACTATTTTTTTGAATAAAGCATAAACATGTATAGGTCATTCGTGATTGGAATATCTGTTCATCTCCAAAATCGACTATCTGTAATAACACTTTTTCTTCTTCAAAATATTCTCTAATGGCTCGACCATTTACACTATGCATAAAACTATTCACGGTAATATATCCAAGTATTCCATTATCTTTTAGAAGTTCATACCCTATCTGAAAAAATGGAATATATAAGTCAGGATGACCTGTTTTGCAACTACTCCAATTTTTCATTAGTTTTTTTGTTGTATCGTCCATATTTCGGGAACATACATAAGGTGGGTTTCCGAAAATTAAATCAAATTTTGTCTCTTTCCAATCATATTTTAGGCTATCCCCTTGATAAATATTAAAAATAAATTCTTTATTATCTTCGCCTTCTGTAATAGCCAATAGTGCCAAAATTATCTCAGTTCTCTCTACACTATATTTTTGAATATCTACACCATAAATATTATCCTGAAATATCTTTTTATAGGACTTATCTGTTTTAGCTTTTATTTTTCTACTTGCATCAATTAAAAATCCTCCACAACCACAAGCAATATCTACAACTTTTATTTTATTAAATGATCGTCTTTTTAAAGTATCAAATGACTCTTCAGTAATATATTTTCTAATATTATTGGGGGTATAAATTGCACCATTGACTAACTTATCAGAAGGAGAGATAACAAACTCAAAAAGTTCCAAAAGTTCTTCAAAACAAAAACTTTCATTCTCTCTTTTTATTATTTCTATAAACTCCGTTAAGAATTGATATTCTAATTCATATTTTTGAATTACCAATTCTTTTATTTTTTGATTTTCAACATGAACAATATTTTTTTTAAAAAGAAAAACAGAGACTATTAATCTGTTAACTGCATACTCATCTACTCCATATTTTCTTAAAAAATCTAATATTATTTTACTCAATAGTTATCTCTTTACCAATTGAGGATAAATATCTTTTGCATTCCACGGAAAATTTATTTTTCTATCAAAATGACTTACAACAGACTTATAATAAGGAAGTATAAAACACTCTTGATATTTTTTGAGAATATTAATATATTCCCCTTGCACTTGAAGTTTTTTCCATACATCAGGAAAGAAATTAGATAATACAAAATCTAAACCTAAAATAAACTCCATAGGATGGTGCATAATTCTAGGTGCATCAAAAAATAGAGCTTGTCCCATATCAATTTTTTTCTCTTTTAGTTTTCTACCTCCAAATTGAAAATGATACATTGGGTGTACCTCATCAGGAATATTATCTCCATCTTCAAAAACATGTCTATCAAAATGCAAAGAGTAAATCAATTCACTTCCATTTTTATTATTTTGATTTACTCCATAAGCATATATATTAAACTCTAATTTTTCAAAGGGGTCTTCATTTTTTGCTATTTTTTTATAATCTATATTTAAATCAACGCTAAAATAGAGTCGTAAGTTATCAATATTAGAGTGAGATAGATGACGAGGTAGGTTTTTATTATCAAATTTTAACTCTAAAGCATTGGAATCATACTCTACTCTATTTTTTCTTCGTAAAGATTTTAAAATATTCTGAAATACATCATCGCTTATATCAGGTTTAGCCTCTGTTAAAAGTCTACTTAATTTACTAATATCAGAAATCAAATCTCTAATAAATTTATCATTTTTTGCCATACTTAAATCTCTTTATAAATTTGATAAGGCATCATGCAAACTATCTCTATCTTCAGGGTGAACAAATACTTTTTTCTCTTCATTTAGTTTTTCAGCAAAAGCGTAAAGAGAAACATAACTATACTCTTGCCACTGTTTTAATGGTTTAGTAGTATAAACTCTATAACCCTCAATTGCATCAAGTGGTCTATTTAATACTTTACAAACAGTTGTATATCTATTACTTGAATTAAACTCTATTGGTTCGGGAGATGTAATATCAAAAATATTTTTTTTATCTACAAAAAGTTGACATTTTTCCTCTGCATTTAAATAAGAGAGATAAGTATTAAACTCATCTTTAAAGATTTCATTAACTTTAAACATCCACCATCTATCCCATCCATTAGAAAAGACACCTTTATATTTAGCTAAATCAAATATTTTTTTTACTTCTTCCCAATTTTTAGACTCTATATCTACTCCAAGTCTTGATGCCAATATACTCTCATCAATTAATGTACCTGTTACATAAATTAAATCTTTCAAAATAACTTGTGCATATTCATGTATAGGTATATTTGAATTTTCAATATCAAATCTTGCAAATATCTCTGCATTTAAATCATATAAATCCTCTAATCCCATTAATGATGGTAAATTATTTTTATTTTTATTTATTTCAATATATCCTTCTGATAAAGCAAACATCTCTTTAGAAGCATTTGCATGAGTCTCTGTTTTAGTTTTACTATAATAACTATCAAACAGATTATGACTACTTAAATCGGTGGCATAAACTTGTTCCAGTTTATCATCTGTAGAAAAAAGAACAATTGGTAAATCTTTTACATCTCCTTTTGTAACTAGAGTCCTAATATGTTGAGCAAACTCTGTAGCTGTAAAATTTGAACTTTTTGGAGTATCATCTAATCTTAAATCAAGTACTATACCATCATAACCATCTAAATTTTTCTTAATAAATTCTGTATCAAATATGGAAACATGTTTATACTCTACAGTTACATTTTTACTAGATAATCCACTAGCTAATGCCTCTGATGTATCTTTTCCTTCATCATCTATATATAAATATTTATACACTTTTATATCCTTCTTTATCCCAAGGTAATTCAATTCTAATAGTGGTATTATAACTTTTTGTAGGCTCTTTTACAAAGATAGTACCACCATAGCTTATTATTATATCTCTTACTATTTTAAGCCCTAACCCTGTTCCTGTCATCTCTTCATGATGTTTAGCAATTTTTCCAACAGGTATACTTGTGGTATAAAAAGCATTAAAAATTTTATCTCTCTTCTCTATGGGAATACCATCTCCATTATCTGAAAACTCTAAATAAACCCATTTATTGTGCTTCTTCCCACATTCTATAAATATTCTTCCCTCTACATCTGCTCTATTGATTGCTTTTCTTGCATTTGTATAAAAATTAAATAAAATTGAAGCCCATTCAGATTTGTGCATAGGAATTGTATATAAGTTATATCCTTGAAAAACTGGTTCAACAAACTCTATTCTTCGTTTTGATATATCTGCATCAAGAGTCTTTTTAAGAGCATGAACTACAGTTCTAAGCTCTATTGGTTTCAATTCTCTTTGTACATTCTCAGAAAATGACTCTTCAAAATAGGAGATATAGGTAGATAATCCATTTAAATTACTTTTTACTCTTTTATTAATATTTAAAACTTTATCCAAAGAATCACTATTTTCAATATTTTTAATATCACTCTGTAATGCCCCTTGATACTGTTTTATCTCGTGAATAAACTCTCCAATGGTTAATCCTAGACCAGCTAAAACTCTTAAAAGGTTTAGTTCTTTAATTAACTCTATTTTTTTTACTCTTTGTTGTTCTTTTGCTTCTTTTATAGTTTCTGAAATTTCTAAAATTTTCTCTTTTGCTGTTTCTAAATCTTCTTCATCTTTTATCTCTTCTAACTTTTCAATCGCTTTTTCAATAACCTCTTCTGGCTCTCTTTTCCACTCTTCTTGATTAGTTTTTTGTTTTACTCCACGAATAGAGGCTATTTTTAAAACACTATCAATGAGTATCTTATGTGCAAAGTCGGTTAACTCTTCAAAAGTTATATTTTTTAATAGACCTTCTCTACTAGAGGTTTCTTCAAACTGTTCTCCAAAATCATTGTTAATTTCTATAAAACCAAAAAAGTTATGATTACCATGAACAGGAAGAATTGTTCTTCTCCTCACAGAAGCATCTAATCCGAGCCAATCATTTTGTTCTTCTCCATAGGGTAATACTCTAAAGCCATTTCTATAAAGTCTAATTCCACCTTGTTTCTTTGATTTTTCTCTAATTAGTGTTTCTACTTGTCTTGGAATTAGCCTATATTTTTCATTAGTAGTATATACAAAATAATATGCTTTTAATGAAATATTCTTTAGCATTTCAAATGGTTGTTTTGGATTTAATAAAACTTTATTCTCTTTATAATCTAACTTTTTACTTTTGATAGATAAATACATATATCCATCATTATTAACATAACCATTAATTTCAGCTAAAGCATGTTCAAAAAACATATTTTTATCATTTGCAATAGTTAACTTTTTTCCTCCATTTATTTCTATACATTTAAGTTTGAATCCAGGGTCATCAGGTGCTGTAGAATCTTTTTTTATTTTAGAGATAGGAAAAGGTTGAATAGTTTCAGAAGCATAACGATAAACCCTCTTTATCTGTGCTTCACTCCAATTATCCCTTAGCTGTTCAATAATTAATATTGTACCCTCATCTTTTTGTTTCTCAATATACTGAATCTCATTAGTAATAAATGAAAGCTCTTTATCTCCCATAAAATCATCCCAATAAAAAACCACTTTTAACGCCTCTACAGCTTCTAATGTTTGAGTAATAATAGTTAATTTTTTACCAAGTCTTTGAGCCGAAAATCGTCCTATTCCTTTTTTACCTGCTCTTTTTCTATCATATCGAGGAGAACGAGGGAAATGTAATTTATCACTAGAAGAGAGACGCATAAAACCATTAATAAGCTGTTCTCTTGTCATACCCAAACCATTATCTTCTATCTCTAAAGTCCCACCAACGTTATAAGATTCTTTAAAAATAAGTATAACCCTTGTAGCATCTGCATCATAAGCATTTTTTACAAGCTCTGATACAGCAGTTTCATGTCTTGCGACAAGCTCTTTACCCAAACGGTCAATAATCCCTGCATCAACCGAGAATCGAACATTATCTTTATCAAATTTTGCTAATTTATTTGACAACTCTAAAATTTTTGAATAGTTAGTAGGGTCATTTTTTAGAATATTTTGTAATTCTTTATTAATTTTTTCTTGCAAAAGTTATCCTTCTTTATTGATATTATTCTATCTAAGAAAGACTATTTTATTACTTTATTTATTTTTGTCCTAGCGTAGCTATACTAAAATATACAAATAATATTTTGCAGGATGGGAAATTTTATAGAAGTAGAAGAGATGAGTCAAACTCATCTCTAAAGAATCGGGAGTGTAAAGTAAACCTCTTACTTAACAATCTCAAACACAACACGACGGTTCTGTTTACGTCCTGCTTTAGTGTCATTAGACGCAATTGGATTCTCTTCTCCAAAACCTTTTGATGATAACAATCCTGCATCAACACCTTGTGAAATCAGATACTCTTTTACTTTATTTGCACGTTGTCCACTTAGTTTTAAGTTGTATTCTGCACGTCCACGGTCATCGGTATAACCCTGAATATTATAGGTAAATTGAGTATGCTCTTTTATTGTATCAGCAGCGTTATTCAATAATTTTTTACTGTTATTTGTTAAATCCATACTATTAAATTTAAATTCAACATGAGTCAATGCAAATACATCAGAAAGTTTTTTCTCTGCCATTTTATTTTCTGCTTTTTGTGAAGCTACGGCAAGTTCTTCTTTTAATGCTTTTTCATCTGCTAATCTCTCTGCCTCAGCTGATGCTTTTTCAGCATCGGCTTTCTCTTTTGCTAATTTCTCTGCTTCAACTTTTTCAGCGTCTACTTTGGCTTTTGCTTCAGCATCGGCTTTCTCTTTTGCTAATTTCTCTGCTTCAGCTTTTTCAGCGTCTGCTTTAGCTTTAGCTTTTTCAGCGTCTGCTTCGGCTTTTGCTTCGGCATCAGCTTTCTCTTTTGCTAATTTTTCTGCTTCAGCTTTTTCTTTTGCTACTCTCTCTGCTTCAACTTTTGCTTCTTCTTGAGCTTTTAATATTTCTGCTATTTTTGATTCAAGTACATTTTTCTCTTCTACTAATACTTTTTCATGTAAAATATGTAAAGTCAGATTACCTTCTAAACTCTCTTTAGTAGACAGTAAACCTTGCATCTTTTGAGTTTTTTGCTCTTGCTCTACTTTAGCTTTTTCTACAGCCATTTTTGCAATATTTAACATTTGAGCTACTTTTACTTCAAGTGATGCTTTCTCTTCTGCTAATACTTTTTTGTTCTCTAGTTCTGCGGTTAGATTAGACTCTAAACTAGATTTTGTTAAAAGAAGTATTTCCAACTCTTTTGCTTTCGCTTCTGTTTTAGCTCCTGCTTCTGCTTGTGCCTCTTTTACAGCGTTTGAAAGCTCTGCTACTTTTGCTTCAAGTGAGGCTTTATCTTCTGCTAATACTTTTTTGTTCTCTAGTTCTGCTGTTAGATTAGACTCTAAACTAGATTTTGTTAAAAGAAGTATTTCCAACTCTTTTGCTTTTGCTTCTGTTTTAGCTCCTGCTTCTGCTTGTGCCTCTTTTACAGCGTTTGAAAGCTCTGCTACTTTTGCTTCAAGTGAGGCTTTATCTTCTGCCAATACTTTTTTCTTCTCTAGTTCTGCTGTTAGATTAGACTCTAAACTAGATTTTGTTAAAAGAAGTGTTTCCAACTCTTTTGCTTTCGCTTCTGTTTTAGCTCCTGCTTCTGCTTGTGCCTCTTTTACAGCATTTGAAAGCTCTGCTACTTTTGCTTCTAATGAAGCTTTCTCTTCTGCTAAAGCTTTTTCGTTCTCTATTTTTGCTGTTAGATTTGACTCTAAACTCGTTTTACTAGACAATAAACCTTGTATCTTATACGTTTTTTGCTCTTCTTCTACTTTAGCTTTTTCTACAGCATCTTTCGCAATATTCAACATGTTCACTATTTTTGCTTCAAGCTCTTTTTTCTCTAATTCCAAGGCAGTTACTTTTTGAGATTCTGCATCTTCTTCAGCTTGTGCTTTAGTTGTTGCTTCTTTTGCAATGTTCAACATGTTCACTATTTTTGCTTCAAGCTCTTTTTTCTCTGTTTCAAGAACTATTACTTTTTGAGACTCTGCATCCCCTTCAGCTTGTGCTTTAGTTGTTGCTTCTTTTGCAATGTTCAACATGTTCACTATTTTTGCTTCAAGCTCTTTTTTCTCTGTTTCAAGAACTGTTACTTTTTGAGACTCTGCATCCCCTTCAGCTTGTGCTTTTGTTGTTGCTTCTTTCGCAATATTCAACATGTTCACTATTTTTGCTTCAAGCTCTTTTTTCTCTGTTTCAAGAACTATTACTTTTTGAGACTCTGCATCCTCTTCAGCTTGTGCTTTGGTTGTTGCTTCTTTTGCAATGTTCAACATAGTTGCTATCTTTGCTTCTAATGATTTTTTCTCTTCATTCACATCTGCTAATGCATTTGCTTCTGCATCTTTTTCAGCTTGAACTTTTGCTTTTACCTCTTCTACGGATATGGACAGCTCAACTATTTTTGCTTCAAGCTCTTTTTTCTCTGTTTCTAACGCTGTTACTTTTTTAGTTTCTGCATCCTCTTCAGATTGTGCTTTAGTTGTTGCTTCTTTTGCAATATTCAACATAGTTGCTATCTTTGATTCTAATGTTTTTTTCTCTCTTTCAAGAGCTTTAACTTTTTGAGACTCTGCATCCTCTTCTACTTGTGCTTTGTTTGTTGCTTCTTTTGCAATATTCAACATAGTTACTATTTTTGATTCTAATACTTTTTTCTCTTCATTCAATGTAGCTAATGCTGTTGTTTCTGCCTCTTTTTCAGCTTGAACTTTTGCTTTTGCATCTTCTACGGATGTGGACAATTCAACTATTTTAGCTTCAAGCTCTTTTTTCTCTGTTTCTAATGCTGTTACTTTTTTAGTTTCTGCATCTTCTGCTGTTTTAACTTTAGCAATGCTTGTTTTTGCAATAGTTAACATGGTTGCAATTTTTGCTTCAAGCTCTTTTTTCTCTGTTTCTAACGCGGTTACTTTTTTAGTTT
>Ga0256826_1000061_pt1 | contig 50550 bp, 47 predicted proteins | sample CV79metaG_FD_185975 | JGI IMG/M metagenome (GOLD analysis project Ga0256826, IMG submission 185975) | Hydrothermal vent microbial communities from East Pacific Rise, Pacific Ocean - CV79 | ecosystem: Environmental > Aquatic > Marine > Hydrothermal vents | place: Pacific Ocean: East Pacific Rise...
CAAACAAAAGATGGTATTAGTATTAAAAGTAGCCATGAGTGGACAACATTGGCTGTAACAACGACAAAACCTATAAAAGAGAAAGCATCTATTTATGCTTTTTGTAGAAGTTCTGTTGATAGTTTACATACCATAGGAGTAGAAAAAGTTGATGCTCAAATGACTGAATTGGATAAAGGTCATAAACATTTAGGAAATGGCTCATTAATCTCAACAGCAAAAGAGAATGGACAAAGTGGTATTGGACGAACCATGGATATTGCTATCACTTCAAATAGTGATGATGCAGAGACCAGTTTTCAAATTCAAAGTAGTAAAGGTAGTTGTGAAGAGATTACATTGGCTGATAATGCTAACAATACAGAAGTTGAAGAGGTTCTTATTAAAGAGTGGTCAGAAGAGAAGTGGCATCAAACTACATGTACAACTTTACCTTGTAAGTTAAAAGTCTATTTTTCTAAAGAAGGAAATTCAGCTTACACTCTAATAAATGCAAAAACAAAAGCTGGACATAACAGTAAACTTTATGCAGTATGTGGGAAAAAAGAGATTAAGTTTAATATTAATGAGAAGAGTTCACAATATAAACATCCTCAGGAGTGTAAGTTTGCAGATGTATCGGTAACAAATCCAAATTATCAATATGTAACAGCATTGTGTTCTGCTCAAATTATTCATGGGTATAAAAATACAAGATATACACAATATAGACCTGAAAATCCTGCTTTATGGTCAGAGTTAACAAAAGTAGTTCAGTTATCTGAAAATTTTTATAAAGTTAGAAAGTTGAAAGAGTTTTATAATTCCGGAAACTGGTTTGATGTTTATCTTGACTTGGCTAAAAAAAGAGGTTTCTACAAAGAGCCTTTAGATAAAGTAAAACGAGGATATGCCTTTAAATATATTGTCTCTGTATTTTGGAAAAAAGATAATATTAGTGAATATGATGCTTCTAATTTCTTAAAAAAGAGAGGTGTTATTAGTGATCTAGATACAGATAACTATTTAAAACGAGGAGATATGGCAAAGATTGTTCTATATGCTTCAAGACTCTCTGCTGATGAGAGTAATATAGAGAGAAAATTGGCTTATATTGACTATAAAGATGAGAATATAAATGATACAAAAATTATTCCAAAAGATATATTTAAAACTCCTAAACCAACAGATAATGATAGTAAAAAAGAAGAGACTATTAATAAAAATATTGAGAATGCAAAGAGAAATAATAGTGTTATTTCTGAAAAAGCTACAACTAATAATACTGGTTTAACTATGGCTATTTTAGGTGGAAAGAGTGCCTTGAAGTCTGAATATAAAGATAAATCAGCTGATGAAATTGTTAAAGAGACTAAAAAACAAGGAGTAAATAAGGATGTTGATACTCATAAAATAGAACCTAACTCTACTGTTGAAATTAAAGATGAGAAGACAGGAACAACTTTTTTAGCTCCTACAACTCCTAATATAGATAAAGAAGGCAATGCACAAGTTCTAGTACAAAATGCACCTAATGAAACTATAGAAACAACAAAAGCAACACTTGAAAAAGATGGTAAAACATTTAAGTCTCAATTTTCAAATTTAGATGTTTTGGATAAAAAATAAAGGAAAAAGATGAAAAAAATAACATCAATAATAATTACATTAAGTAGTTTAGGATTCTCTTGGACAGCTAATCATCACTGGGAAACAGGAGATACAATTACTTGGAATGTTCCATATCAAAGTCAAAAATCTTTTAGGAATTGGACATCAGCTTGTATGCCAACGGGAGGAGCTATGATAGTAAACTTTTTCTATTCAGGTGCTTCATACCAAAATTTTAATGGTGTAAATCATGTTTGGAATGAAATCTTTAATATAAATCATCCATATCAAACAACAGGTCAAAGAATGTATGCACAAGGTATTGAGATTGGACAAGGTGGTACAATTGATACAGATTTAAAAAATTATTTAAAAAATTATCCCAAGTCTGGTATTAAGCAATATTATAATACAGGCGTAAATAATCAATTTGGTCCTTTAGGAAATGAACGATGGAAATGGGGAACAAATATACCACCATATCAACTAATTACAACTATTCAAGGAAGTGGTCAAGGTTTGAATAAAAATTTAGAATCTTATATGAATAAAAAACATTCAATTATCTCAACTTCTATTCCTGTAAATATTCAATCTATAAAAAATCATTTATATTCGGGACCGATTCTTATTTCTATTAAAGGATATAGAGATGATACAGGAGGATTAGCTACTAATGGGCATATTCTTGTAATAAAAGGTATTAATAGCAATGGGAATTTTATTATTAATGACCCTTGGGGAGGAGCAGTACATTTGAGTCCAAATAATGGAGGAGAAGATGCTATTTATGAGATAAATAATAATGGTTCATTGAGTAAAAATAATGAAACTTATTATATAAAGTATGCTTACCATTATAATGTTAAAGAAAATTTTACAAGAAGCAATCATCCATTTTCTCCTTATAGTATTCCTGTAGAAGCAAATGTAAAGTTTAAATATGATGGTAGTGGCGCACTAAATAACAGTTATGACGGAGATGGAGATTATGCAAGTATATACAATGGTTTTTCAATATGGAATCCTAAAAATGATTTAAAATATTATCATAGTAATGGTTTAGGTTTTTTATATGCTAAAACAACTACAAGTGATGCAACAAATGCAGTAAGATGGACACCTACTATTCCTAAAGATGGTCAATATCAAGTTTTAGCTGGTTTTTTAGCTAATAGTGCAAATTCATCTCATATTGATTATACCATTTATCATACAGATGGAGAAAATATTGTATCAATCAATCAACAAAATACTACTAATGCTGTAGAGATCAGAAATAATATTACTTATAAATCTCTTGGAAGTTACTGTTTTGATGCAGGTATCAATAAAGATATAGGTAGTGTTCATCTAAGTAACCAACAAAATAAAGCTAATAAAGATATAAATATTGATATTATGAAATTTGTATATAAGGGAGAATGCAATAATGTAATATTTGAGGATAATACATTTAACGGTACAGGCTCAATTGTAGCGACAACTCAGACAAGTACTATTGGAGGAGACCAAGATATTGTAGCTTTACAAGCAGGTAGTGGTTCTATGGGTTCATTTCAATGGTATCAAGAAAAGGGGTATTGTCCAAATTTATTAATAGCTAATCGATATAATAATGCTGAAGTAAATGAAGTATTGGTTGTTAGAAAGGGATGGGGAAGTTCTAAAATATCTACTTCTTTTGAAACTAAATTACCTTTTAGCCTTTCACAAAGAGAAATTCCTAATGGATATGATGGAGTGTATGATACAATATTAATTAAATCATTATCTTCTTTAAACAAAAGAAATCAAATAGTTGCTATTTGTCGAAATAATAGTACATCTTCATCTTCTACTACAGTTTCAAATCCTGACTTCAAAACAAAAGATGGTTATACTTGGGCAGGAAATGGTTCAATTATAAGTCAAAGTTTATCTGGAACAGGTATAGGTAAAACAGAAGATTATGCTTATAGATATAGTAATAAAAAAGCATTAACTATTTTTCAATGGCAACCTAGTAGTCGTTGTAAGAAATTAAAAATATCAGCTTCCTATTATGATTATAATGATGGAAAATTTCATACAGGAAAGAGTTTCAATGGAAAACTTAGTACCAAAGTATGGAAGTTAGACTCCTATATTAAAAATAAAGAAGAAAAAAGTTTTCCTTATACCTTGTCTGGAACTATTGGAGAGTATTATATGCTAGAGATTAGAACAGAAGAAACAATGAATTCAAAATACAAGTATCTTTATGCAGAGTGTACAGAGTAGATGGATTTTAGTTATTAAATATATAAATATTTATGTGGAATATTATAAATAAAATATTAAACTAAAGTAGAGAATCTATCTACTTTAGTATTTCAAGCTTAACCCTATCCTCTACCAACTCAATACTCTCTCTATCTAAATCAACAATATAGATATTAGATTTAGGGACAATATATCCATTAACCAGCTTTGCCAACCCACAAAATGAGGAGGCTGATAGGTGTCTGATATTGAGTTTGTAGGCTCTTGGGTCGCCATCTGTATTGTAAAATAGTTGCTTGTTTGATGATTTTATCTGCTGTTTGAATTTTTCTGTCATTTGCTACTATACTATTTTTTGCTAAAATACGCCCAATATAAATTTGTATGGTCGATAAATCGACCCTACGCGATAACAAGGTAAAAATTTGGAATGTAAACATTTTGGAACGTGTGGTTCATGTAGTATATATGATTTGAGTTATGAACAAGAGTTGGCTGATAAAAAAGAGAGGGTTTTAGGTTTACTCTCTCCCTTTAATGTAGAAGATTTAGAGGTTTTCTCTGCTACTTCATCACACTATAGAGCAAGGTCAGAGTTTAAAATTTGGCATGATGATAATGGAGCTAACTATGCAATGGGTAGGTTAGATAAAAAGGGTGCTGTTAATATTACCCAGTGTCCAAAGGTTATAGAGCCAATAGAGCGACGGATGCAACCGTTACTTGATGCTATAAATAACTCAACGGAGGTATTGAAAAAACGTATTTTTGCCGTAGAGTTTTTGGCAACTACTACCGATGAGTGTTTAATAACGATGATTTACCATCGAAAATTGGATGAAGTTTGGGAGGCAGAGGCTCGTAAGCTTGAAAAGATTTTAGATGCTAAGATTATGGGAAGAAGTCGAAAACAGAAAGTAGTTTTAAGTGAAGAGTTTGTAACGGAAAAGCTTTTTATTGATGGAAAAGATGTGCTATATAGACACTATGAAAGTGGGTTTACTCAACCAAATCCAGCTGTAAATATCAAGATGATAGAGTGGGCTATTAAACAGGCTAAAACAGTTAATAGAGGGGATTTTTTAGAGAGTTATTGTGGTTTGGGTAACTTTACCATTCCTCTATCTAAATATTTTAATAGAGTTTTGGCTACAGAGATTTCTAAACGCTCTATCTTTTCTGCAAAAGAGAATTGTGAGCTAAATGGTGTAGATAATATTGAGTTTATTCGTTTAGCATCCGAAGAGATGACAGAAGCTTTAAACAAAACCAGAGAGTTTAGACGTTTAAAAGATGTAGATTTAGAGAGTTATAATTTCTCTACAGTGTTGGTTGACCCCCCAAGAGCAGGGCTTGATATGGCTACAATAGAGCTTATATCAAATATAGAGAATATTATCTATATCTCTTGTAATCCTGAAACTTTAGCTAGAGATTTAGTTGAATTAACAAAGAGTCATACCATAAATGATTCTGCTATTTATGACCAGTTCCCACATACACATCATGTTGAATCGGGTGTTTTCTTGGTTAAAAATTCATAGAAACTTCATAAAAAATTAATCTTTGGTTAATAATTCTTGGTTATACTCGACTCATTATTTTTTAGAGATAGGACAGAGCGTGATAAAAAAATTATTATCTATGAAAGTGGCCACTTGGCTACTTTTTCTTTTTGGAATTATTATTGGTGTAGCCACATTTATTGAAAATGATTATGGTACACAGACAGCAAAGGCATTGATTTATAATGCACAGTGGTTTGAATTCTTTCTTCTTTACTTTATTATTATTCTTATTTATAATATTGTTAAATATAAGAGCTATAAAAAGAAGATGTCAGTATTTATATTTCATGCCTCTTTTGTAATTATTGCTTTAGGAGCTTTGATAACGCGATATGTTGGGTATGAAGGGATTATGAATATTAGAGAGGGACAAAGTTCTAGTATTATGGTTTCTGATGTAAAAGTTTTACAGCTTGATGTTAAAAGTGGTTCTAAAGCAGAGCATTTCGAAAAGTCACTTCTTCTCTCTTCTATGACTAAAAATAGTTTTCATAAAACAATGAGTGTTGATGGAAAAGAGATTGATTTTGAATTAATTAATTATCTACCAGCATCTCAAAAAGAGTTAAAAGCAGATAAAAATGGTAGACGCTTATTAGAATTAATGGTTTCTAATGGTGTGAATAAAGGAAAATTGGTTCGCATCTTTGAAGGAGATGTTTATGATGCAGGAAGTTTTCTTATCACTTTTAACCGTAAAGTAGATTCAAAAGAGAATAGACCTCTTTTTATTATTAATGAGAAGGATGGAAAGTTAGAAGTTACAAATAGTTTTCCTATACAAACTTTATCTATGTTAACCCGTCAAGAGGAGAATTTAACCCAAGGTGTGAATAGTTTTGAAATGAAAAAACTATATCAGTTTAATAATAATGCTGTTGTGTTAAAAAATCGTATAGAGAAGTCTATTTTTCAATATACCAGTAGTTCTCTAAAAACTAAATCTGGAATACCAGAGATGATAACATTGAAGGTTTCAGTAGGAGATAAAAGTCAAGAGGTTAATCTTTTCTCATATAGTGGGAATAGTGGACAAGATTATAAGATTAAATTAGAGGGTGTTGATATTAATTTAAATCTTGGTGCAAAGGTTATTAATCTTCCTTTTGCTTTAAAGTTGATTGATTTTCAACTGGAGCGTTACCCAGGTTCAATGAGTCCAGCTTCTTATGCTTCTGAGGTTGAATTAACAGATAGAGAAGAGGGGATTAATGCCATGCCATTTAGAATTTATATGAACCATGTTCTTGACCACAGAAATTATAGATTTTTTCAATCATCATACGATGCAGATGAAAAAGGAACAGTTTTATCTGTAAATCATGACCCTGGGACACTTCCAACTTATTTGGGGTACTTACTTTTAACTTTGGGTATGATTTGGAATCTTTTTGATAAAAATGGACGTTTTCAAAAGTTATTAAAGGGGGCAAGAAAACTACAGAGTACCTCTTTGGCTTTTGTTATGATGGCACTGCTTGGTTATACTGCACCACTTCAATCAGCATCTCTTCCAAGTTTGGATGAGCCTTCTAAAAAGATAGTAGAGGCTTATGATAAAGAGAGTATCGCCAAATTTGGAGCTTTGGTTATTCAGAGTCATGGTGGAAGAATGAAGCCTATTGATACTTTTGCTCATGAAATAGTCTCTAAACTTTCAGGAAAAACTTCTATTTATGGTGTTGAGCCAACAGCTGTTCTTTTGGGGATGATGGTTAATCCTAAATTTTATCAAGATTTAGCAATGATAAAAGTTGACCATACTCGTGTTGCAAAAGAGATTGGTTTAGAAGATGGTGCTAAATATGCTTCATTTAATGATTTCTTTACTAAAAATGGAGAGTATAAATTGGCAAAACAGATTTCTGAATCGGTTCGGAAAAAACCTCTTGATAAAAATCTTTATGATAAAGAGTTGGTAAAAGTTGATGAGCGTCTTAATATCTCTTATATGGTTTATACAGGTTCTCTTTTACAGATATATCCTGTACCACATGATGCTAACAATAAATGGGTTAATCCTCAAGATGCAATAGTAAAGTTTCCAAAAGAGATTGCAGATATTGTTAGAAAAATGACACTCTATCTCTTTGAGGGGACAGCTCAGATTCAAAAAGATGGAAACACTACACAGTTTAATCAAGCTATTAATTTGGTAAAACTTTATCAGAAAAAATTCGGAGGGAGCGTACTTCCTTCTGATGCTGAAGTAGAGATGGAGATGAAGTATAATGAGTTAGGACTTTTATCTAAACTTGTTCCTCTCTATCTTTTGGTTGGAATTATTCTTTTGATTGCTTCATTTGTTAATGTAGTTAAGCCTTTTTCCTCTCTTAAGTTAATTGTTAAAATTTCATGGATTTTAATGATTATTGGTTTTGGACTGCACTTGGCAGGTATGGGAATGCGTTGGTATGTTGGAGGACATGCTCCTTGGTCAAATGCTTATGAGTCCATTGTCTTTATTGCTGGTTCAACAGTTGTGGCAGGTTTGGTTTTTGCTAGAAAGTCTCCATTTACTTTAGGGGCAACAGCACTTTTAGCAGGGGTAACCATGGCTGTAGCACATATGAATTTTGTAAATCCAGAGATTACCAATTTGGTTCCTGTTCTTAAATCTTATTGGCTTATGATTCATGTGGCTACTATTATTTCAGGTGATGGATTCCTTGGACTTGGTTCAATTTTATCTCTTTTGGTGCTTATTTTATTTATCATGAGAAAAGATGGTGATGAAAATATTGACCGTTCAATTAAAGAGTTAACAAATATTGCAGAGATGAGCTTGATTGTGGGTCTTTTCCTTATGACTGTTGGAAACTTTTTAGGTGGAGTATGGGCAAATGAGAGTTGGGGACGTTACTGGGGTTGGGATGCCAAAGAGACTTGGGCTGCTGTAACTATATTAATCTATGCTACAGTACTACACCTACGATTTATGCCAAAACTCAATAATCCATTTGTATTTAATGTTGCATCATTATGGGCTTACTCATCGGTTATTATGACCTATTTTGGAGTAAACTACTATTTATCAGGTCTTCATTCATATGCAGCTGGAGCTCCTGTACCAATTCCAAATTGGGTTCCTTATAGTATTGTTTTCTTAATGATTTTAACACTGTTAGCATATCGAAATAGAAAATTAAAATAAAAAGAGTGGTTGGCTAAAGTACGACCCTACAATATTGAAATATAAAGAAGATAAAGATGTTAATCACCAATGAAGACCGATATAATGGTCTTATTATAGACCCTCAATCTACCTATATATCAAGTCAAGATTTTAGAAATTCTTTGATTTCATTAATTGGTGGTGCTAAAATAGATAAAAAAAGCCTTTTATGGCTAGATTTAACAACAAAACAGTACCAACATATAGCCATAGCTTTGGAGTTGGGTTTTGAGTTTCATAATTGTGAAGCCACAAGAACGGCGTTAACCTATAGAGTTGATAAAAAAGCCTATATTCCTGTAGCACCAACACATACAGTTGGTGTTGGGGCTATTGTTATTAATAAAAAAAATGAGATACTTCTGGTTCGTGACCGTATAAACTCTAATCATTCTATTTATAAATTTGCTGGTGGAATGGTGGAACATGCAGATAAACTCTCAATGGCAATAGAGCGAGAAGTTTATGAAGAGACAGGTATAAAAACCAAATTTATAAAAATGGTATCAATCTTAAATGCTCACCCTTATAGATTTAATAAATCAAATATATATAGTGTATTTCAGTTAGAGCCATTAACTTTAGATATAAATATTATTGATACAAAAGAGATAGAGTTGGCTTTATGGTTGCCATTAGATGATTTTTTTGCACATTCTGAGATGTCTGAGTTTCAAAAAGATTTAGTAAGAGAAGCTTTAAATGGGGATGGGATGAGATTAATGGAGAGTGAACACTATTTTAGAAACAAACAACATCTCGAAGTGTATGCTTAAATAAAAAGATAACCATAATGGTTACCTTTCTTCACAACAAATAATTATTTAGCAGGAGCTTCGGTTTTGTTTACGTCTTTAGCAGGAGCTTCAGTTTTGTTTGCGTCTTTAGCAGGAGCTTCAGTTTTGTTTGCGTCTGCAGCAGGAGCTTCAGCTTTGTCATTTCCACCAGCAATAGATTTAGCAATTTCTGTAATATCTGCTTCGCTAAGTTTTGCAACTTGACCAGCCATGATAGCTTTCATTGCTCCACCATAAGAACCGTCTTTATAACCTTTTAGAGCTGTTTCAATATCTGCTTGAGACATATCTTTTACAATCTTAGATTTACCCAGTGCTGATTTTCCAAAATCTGCGCCATGACACCCTGCACAAGCTGTAGTATTAGCTGCTGAAGCAGTCATAGAAAGTAGTCCAAGTGTTGCGATTGTGATTATGCTTTGTTTAATCATATGTTTCTCCGTGTTTATAAGATGAGAGTATTTTAACGAAATAATTTTAAAATAGATGTAAAATAGAGAGAATTTTGGGAAAAAAAATTCTGAAATGTGAAATAAATAATATGATTCTATGATTTTTAACTACTATTGGATATAATCGTTGAGTTATTTAAATAAAGGAAAAACTGGTGGTAAATGCCGTTGAAAGAAAGATAGAGCAGTATATTTCTGAACTTGATGACACCTATGTTTCATCACTCTATCGAAAATTACCTCATGGAAAACGACTTAGAACAAAGCTTATTTTAAAAATTGCAGGATCTGATTTAAAGGTAGTGAAAACAGCTGCTACTGTTGAGATGATTCATGCAGCAAGTCTTCTTCATGATGATGTGATTGATGATGCCAACACTCGAAGAGGAGTAATGTCATTAAATGCCAGTGCAGGAGATAAAACAGCTATTATGATGGGGGATATCCTCTACTCTAAAGCTTTTTTTGAATTATGTACTATCTCTTTAGAGGTAGCAAAAGTTGTCTCAAATGCTGTTGTACAGTTAAGTTTAGGGGAGTTGGCTGATGTTGAACTATCTAAAAAGTTTCATACCAACAGAGAGGCTTATTTAAAGATGCTTTATCAAAAAACAGCATCTCTGATGGAAGCTTCGGCTGAATCAGCCTCAATTTTGGTGGGGAAACCAAGAGATGCGTATCGAAGTTACGGTCGTAATCTAGGGATGGCTTTTCAGATGATTGATGATATTTTAGATATTACAGCAGACAGTAAAACTTTAGGAAAACCTGCACTTCATGATTTTGTTGAAGGAAAAGTTACGCTACCGTACATGTATCTTTATGAAGTCTTGAATGAAGAGGATAGGCTCTATTTAATCTCTTTACATCGTAAGCGATTAAATAGTGATGAAGCGTTGTGGATTAAATCTGCAATGAAGAAGCATAAAATTATAGAGAAGTCTTATCAAGAGGCGAAAGAGCTTATTGTAGAAGCTATTGGATTAATGGAGTCTTTGGGTGAAAAAGATTTATCAAATATTGCAAAAGAGATGATTGAAAGAGAGTTTTAAATGTCTTACCAAGTGGTCTCGTTTAACCATAAAAACTGTGAACAAGTTAATCGTGAAAAGTTAGCTTTTCCTACCGAAGAAGAGAAGCTTTCAATGCTTAAAAAGCTTACAGGTTTTGAGTTTATAGACGAAGCATATATTCTCTCTACTTGTAATAGAGTAGAGATTGTAATTGCGACCAAAGATAGTTTCTCTAGTTATCATGCTATTTTAGGGCTTTTAAGTTTAAAATCTGGTCTTAGTTTTTATACCTTAAAAGGGATGAATGGACGATATGATGATGAACAAGCAATATCACATATCTTCTCTGTGGTATCATCTTTAGAGTCACTTGTTATTGGAGAGTCTCAAATAACAGGACAGGTTAAAGATGCTTACCGTTTTGCATTTCATAATAAAACAGCCAGTAGAAAACTAAACCGTGTTATCTCATATGCTGTAAAGTGTGCTGCTGAGGTTCGTAATGTAACCAATATTTCAAAATATCCTTTATCTATAGCATCTGTTGCCGTTACTCAAGCTTATAAAATCTATGGTACAAATATCTCTGGTATGACAGCCGTTGTTATTGGTGCAGGAGATATGGGATTAATTGCTGTTAAGAATCTTCTACGTTTAGGTTGTGATGTCCTTCTTTTAGGACGTGACAGAGAGAAGGTAGCAGAGATTGCAAAAAGTCTAGGTGATGATGTTCGTTTTGATACAATGGAGAATCTTCATAAGTATCTAAACCGTTATAGACTTCTCTTCTCTGCTACCTCTGCAAAAGGGACAATTGTTGACTCTACAATGATAGAGAGTGACGATTTAGATAGAGTTTGGTTCGATATGGCAATTCCAAGAGATATAGATGATATGTCAAACTTAAAGAGGTTACAACTCTTTAGGATTGATGACCTTAAAAATATATCAAAAGAGAACTATGCCCTAAAACAAGAACAAGCTACAAGAGCAATAGAGATTGTAGAGAAATATAGAGATGATTTCTATCAATGGCTTAGAGCGTTATCCATTGAACCAATCATTAAAGATATGAGACTACAAGCTAAAGATGCAATTGATAAAGAGTTAAAACGTGCAATAAAGAAGAAATTTGTACCAAAAGAGTATGAAGCCAATATGCAAAAGATGGCAGAACAGATGTTCAACCGTTTCTTACATGATGCTACCCAAAACCTACGCCAATGCTCATCAAAGGGAAGCTCTACAAAAAGTGTGGAGGTTATAAAAGAGGTGTTTAAGATTACTACCGATGAAAAGAGCATGAAAAAGTATAAAAAAGGGCATCATCTCAAGGGCTACAAGTAGGGTGCGTTTACTAACGCACCAATAATATCTTCAAACAATAAATCTCTTTTAACTCCTCGTTAGATACATTAGATATAATAAGCAAAAATTAAAAATTTCTATATATGTTAAAAAAAGGATACAAAAAATGAGATTTTCTAGAATGCTAATACCAACCATGAAAGAAGCACCTAGTGATGCTGTTTTGACATCGCATATTTTACTGCTTCGTGCTGGATTTATTCAGTCATCTGGGGGTTCTGGACTCTATAATTTTCTACCGTTAGGAAAAATTACACTTGAAAAAGTAAGAGCAATTGTTAAAGATGAGTTAGATAAAGCAGGATGTAATGAAGTTCATCTGCCAATGGTTACACCGTTAAGCCTTTGGGAAGAGACTGGACGTGCTGATAAGTTTGGTAAAGAGTTACTTCGATTTAAAGATAGACATGACAATGACTTTACACTAAGCCCAACCAATGAAGAGGCGATGGTTAATTTGGTTCGTCAGACTGTTAAGAGTTATAAACAACTTCCACTAAATGTTTATCAAATTAACTGGAAATTCCGTGATGAGGTTCGACCACGATTTGGGCTTATGCGAGGGCGTGAGTTTTTAATGAAAGATGCTTATAGTTTTCATGCAACTACCGAAGATATGGAGCGAGAATTTGCTTTGATGGAAGAGACCTATAAAAAGATTTTTACCCGTTTGGGACTTAAATTTAAAGTAGTAGAGGCTGATAGTGGAGCTATTGGTGGAGCTGGTTCTAAAGAGTTTATGGTTTTAGCAGATAGTGGCGAAGATACCATTATGGTATGTGATAGTTGTGATTTTGGAGCAAATACAGAGGTTGTTGCTGAAGATGAGACGAATTGCCCTAAGTGTGGTGGTGGTCTTAGCCAAACCAAAGGGATTGAAGCTGGTCATATTTTTCAACTTGGAACAACCTATTCTGAGGCTATGAAAGCAGAGTTTTTAAATGAGAATCAGAAATTAGAGCCTTTTGTAATGGGAACGTATGGAATTGGTGTGAGCCGATTACTTGCAGGAATTATTGAGCAAAACCATGATGAAAAAGGGTGTATTTGGACAAAAGAGTCTGCACCATTTAAGGTGACAATTATTGTAGCCAAAGCAAAAAAAGAGGAGCAGATGGAGGTTGCTGAGAAAATTTACAGTGAGCTTCAAGCCAAAGGTGTGGATGTTCTTTTAGACGATAGGGCAGATAAAAAGACAGGTTTTGGTGTAAAGGTAAAAGATTTTGAGTTGATTGGAACGCCTTATGCTGTTGTTATTGGTAACGATATTAGCGATGGTAAGGTGGAGTTGATTACTCGAAATGGTTTAAACAAAGAGTCGGTTATGCTTGAGGGTATAGTTGAGAATATTATGGAGAAATTAACGTAATGATATATATTATTCCATTTTTACTGTTAGAGCTTTTTTTGTCTCTAAAAGTAGGTGAGAGTATCGGTTTTGGCTGGTCTGTAATTTGGATTGTCAGTAGCTTTTTAATTGGAATGGGGTTGATTCAAAACGGTGCAACCTCTATGAAAAAAAGTATGGAAGGGTTGTCAACTGGCAAGTTAGATATGAAAAGTTTTCATGATTCTGCCACCTCTTATTTTTTAGGAGCAATACTTTTAATTATCCCTGGGGTCTTTACAGATATTTTAGGATTAATAGCACTTTTATACACCTTCTATTTACAATTAGGTGGTACAATACCAAATTCAAAACATAAAACGAATATAAATAATATGAACAAACAAGGAGATGATGATGTCATTGATGTCGAAATTATTGAGTCTAGCAGTAGTAACAACCTTAAGTCTTAATGCTGTAATGGATGTAGATGATGTAAAGGATTACATTAAAAATCATATGGTTAAAAATGAGCAGGTAACAGTAGATAGTGTAGATGTAATTGATACACAATCTTTGAGTGACCCTAAAGGCTGGGAAGTATATTTTGTAAATATTCATGCTAATGTTAAAAAATCGGACAAAATTTCTGATAAAGTAACAGTTCCTGAAACCCTTTTTGTAAAAGATGGTTATTTTGTTCCTACGCTTATTAATATGGAAACAGGAGAAGATTATAAACGAACTTTGAAACCAAAGTTAAAAAAAGAGGTTTATGATGCTAAGCATTTGATGGCAGGGAATAAAGATGCAAAGCATACTATTGTTGTTTTTTCTGATCCTCAGTGTCCATTTTGTCAAACCATTGTACCAAAGCTTTATACTGCAGCAGTAGAAAATCCTAAAACTTTTGCTCTCTATTATTACCATTTCCCTCTGCTAAGAATTCATCCAGTATCAGATATTATCTCTAGAGCTATGGTGACAGAGCAGATAAAAGGGAACTTTAAAAAAGTAATAGATATGTATACATTTAAAGTTGATCCAAGAGAGGTAAATGCTACTAAAGTATTGGGTAGAATAAATAAAGAGTATTCTCTTAATATTACAGAAGAGATGATTAACGCTTCAGAAGTAGAAAAAGAGCTTAAATTTGATAAAAAAATGTCAATTAAATCTATGGTAGCAGGTACACCAACTGTTTATATTGATGGTGTGTGGGATCCAAGCAGAAAAAAATATAGAACACTCTATAATGCACCAAAAGAAGAAGAGACAAAAGCACCAGCACACCACTGAACTACAGGCATCATGGACTCTATTAAAGAGTTTTTTGATGACATATTTTAATAGAATAAAAAGAGAGTTTACTTGAATAGATTAACCATAGCAACTAGAGCGAGTGACCTTGCCTTGTGGCAAGCGTACCATGTAAAAGATAGAATTGAAAAAGCATTTCCTGAGATAACCGTTGAGTTAAATAAAATTACCTCAAAAGGGGATAAGATTTTAGATAAACCCTTGGCACTTATTGGTGGAAAAGGACACTTTACCAAAGAGTTGGAGGATGAGATGTTGGCAGGAAATGCTGATATTGCTGTTCACTCTTTAAAGGATGTTCCTACCTATATGCCCGAGGGTCTAGAGCTATCAGCAATAACCAAACGTCAAGACCAGTCTGATGTTTTTCTTTCGCACACATATGCCTCTTTTCATGATTTACCAAAGGGTGCTGTGGTTGGTACAACAAGTTTACGAAGACGAATGCAACTTCTTTCTGTTAGACCAGATTTAAAGGTAAAAGATTTAAGAGGAAATGTAAATACTCGCCTTAGAAAACTAAAAGAGGGACAATATGATGCAATTATTTTGGCATTTATTGGATTAGATAGATTAGATTTACTAAAAGATATTCCTTTTACCGAGAAGTTACCTCTATCTATTATGATTCCTCCTATGGGTCAAGCCTCTTTGGGTATTCAGATAGTATCTGCTAACGATAAGGTTCGTGAAATTGTTAAGATTTTAAATGATGAAGATACCTTCTTGTGTGTAAAACTAGAGCGTGACTTTGTAGAGGCAATTGGAGCAGGGTGTTCAGCTCCTGTGGCTGTAAATGTAACCATCGAGGATGATATTGTTACCATTAAATCTATGATTGGTTACCCTGATGGCTCTAAGATTTTAGAAGAAAAAATTGGAGCTTCTCGTGCATCTTGTCAAAGTTTGGGGCTACTTTTAGCAAAACTTATGATGGATAAGGGTGCTTCTAAGATTCTTGCTAAAGCAGAAAAGATGGCATTTAAAGATGAGATGCCACAAAGAATTTAATATTTATTATTATTTTTTGTATATAAAAATTGATAATAGATAACCTTTTTTTTATAATGAAAGTTATGGATTATAAATAGTTTCATAAATTCAGTATATGATGGTTATAATTTAAGCTAATTATAAAAAAAGGTGGAAATATGGTGAAAACTCCCTATCCAGATAATTTTGATGAGTTAAGAGCAGAGGTTCGAGCAGCAGGTTTGCTTGATAGAGTACCTGTAAGAGGTTCTATAGAGATGATTGGAGTGATTATCGCTATAACCGTAGCATTAACAACTGCTCCCTCTTGGAATCCTATTCTTTTAGGACTCTTTATGACAGTTATATTTACTCGTGCTGTCTTTATATCTCATGATGTTCTTCATACACAGTACTTTAAGAGCAAAAAGCTCTCTTTTAAACTCTCTTATCCATTCTCAGCAATTATCTTAAGTAACTCCTCTTCATGGTGGGATTATAAACATAATGTAAATCATCATACTTACTGTAATATTATTGAAAAAGATGAAGATATTAGAGCCTTAGACGGTACATTTACCAATGATAAACATCGAGGAAATAGTGAGTTTATAAAAAAATATAAACACATTATCTTTTGGGGTTCTATGTTTTTTATGAACTTTGCTTTTATTGCTCAATCTTATGCGTTTGTTTTAAGACGTAAACTTTATGGAGAGTTGGCACTTATGTTAACCCATTGGATTGTTATTTGGGGAACACTATTTTATACCTTACCTTTTTCTGATGCTTTGACGGTGTTTTTAGTATTAAACTTTACTCTCTCTCCTTGGTTGGCATTTGGATTTATTACAAATCACTTAGGATGTGAAGCTTTTGAAGAGGAAGAGGGGAAAAAATTATCATGGATGGAGCTACAGATGAGAGGAAGCCGTTCATTAAGTGGTGGAGCATTGGTTCACTGGTTTTATGGTGGACTGAATACCCAAATAGAACACCATCTATTTCCAAAAGCACCAAGATTCAACCTGCTAAAGGTTCAACAGATGACAAAAGATTTTGCTAGAAAGCACAATATCTTCTATTTTGAGACGACACCTATTGAGGCGTATATTCAGATAAATAATGGATTGAAGGCTTATAAATAATCTATACACAATTCTTTTATTTATGGTTGATATACTCTGCTATTAAATAAAAGGATTTCCATGAAAAAAACACTTCTACTTCTCTCTACTCTTTTTACATCTTCTCTTTTTGCACAATTTAATGCAAATATTTCAGAGATTACACCAGATATTCAACAACGCATGATAAAAGGAAAAACATGGCAACAGAGTTGTCCTGTTGGATTTAATGGTTTACGTTATTTACAAATGGCTTATTTAGATTTTGATGGTCAAACACAGATGGGAGAGATGATTGTTCATAAAGATATTGCAGAGGAGACAGTTTATATTTTTGAAGGGCTTTACAATATGAATTATGCCATTCATAAGATGCAATTGGTCAGTGATTATGGTGGAAGTGATTGGCAATCAATTGAGTCGGATAATACATCTGCTTTTAATTGTCGTCCTGTTACTGGAAAAAAGAAAAAATGGTCTAAACATGCTTATGGGAAAGCAATAGATATTAATCCTATTGCCAATCCCTATATATCTAGAACAGGTTATATCTCTCATAAGGCTTCATATAAGTACAAACGAAGACGACATAAAAATATTAATAATTTAGCTGATAGAGCGTTACTTATGCCACATGACCCAGCAACCAAACTCTTTAAAAGTTATGGTTGGGGTTGGGGTGGAGAGTGGAATACAAAAGATTATCAGCACTTTTTTAAAAGATAAAGATATTTTAGATATTATTTAAAATATCATAAGGTAAAAAGCTTGGATAGAATACTCGATATTCTGGATTATCTCCTATAAATTTCCAACTGTTAGGAGTCTCTTTTATCGCCAACATTTTTATCTCTTTTGTAATGGTAATAAGCCGTTCTTTTACATCAACATAGATACTTTTTTTACCATATTTTCGTACCAAAATGCTATAGAGGGTATTTAAACTTCTCTCTGTACTATAGAGTTCAGGATTTTTTAAATATACAATTACTTTAGATCTGTAGCTAACTTGAGTAAACTCTCCATTAGAGAAAGGTTTAACTTTCTCTATATTCAAAATTTTACTATTGAATGATTTTATTTCGATTTGGGATGAATTTGCCATTGTAAATATTTGACCTCTAAAAGTATGTTCACTAAAGATTGAGAAAAATTTTGGATAGGTCATCTCAACAATCTTATCTGCATTCAGTGATTTCAATTGAGAGAGATAGCTTGTTAAATTTTGATAAACATCTTTCTGTTTTTTATCTAATTTTAGTAAAAACTTCTCCTCTTCAGAGAGAACAACAGCTTTTATCTCTTTTTTTGGTTCTTCTTTAGGCTCTTTTTTTGGTGTTTTTTCAGAAGAGCAGGAGAGTAAGATAAAAAAGGAAAAAAGTGCTAGAAAGAGTCTCATTAAAGACTCTTTATTAATGCTTCTATCTCTGTAGGCTCTGTTGTTTTAGCTAGAATAGTACTAGAATTACAGAGTAAAATCTCTTTATCTAAAGTTGTTTTATACAGTATATACGGGTAACCCATGGAACTCCTTTTCTCTACCAACTCTTGTAATGAGTCTTCATTTGATTTGATGATTATATCATCTTTTAGGTATCTAAGAAGAAGTTGTGTTAATTTTGGAGAAGAGAGAGGTTGTCTCATAAGGTTGTATGAGTTAAGTTCAAGGGTTTTAAAGACAAATTTTTTATAATTGCTATCGACCAATGAAGAGATACTCATAAGCAGTGAACTTGCAACAGCCAATGAAGAGGGGTAGGGAGTATCAAAAATCTCTTCTTCTATTTTAAATAATCCATTTGTAAAATTCCACTTTCCATATTTGTAAAATTTTTCTATTAAAGTATTTGCAAATTGAGTTGCTAAAATTAAATATGACTCATCAAGGGTTGTCTGATAAGCTATAATTAATGTCTCTCCTAAATAGGCATAATCTTCTAGAAAAGCTTCTGTATTGAGTTGAGTTGTATGGTAAAGTTTGTTTTTTACATAGGTTTTTTCTAAGATTGTTTTAAGTGATTTTATAGCAATCTCTTTATACTTTTTGTCAATTGTTGAAGCGATAAAAAGGGTTGAAATCATCATGCTGTTCCATGATGTAATAATGGTGCTACTTGTAGATTTATTTTGATAATTTTTTGCAAAAAATAGATTTGATTTACCCATCTTCTCTATCATAAAGTCAATACTTTTAAAAGCTATATCTCGGTAATTTTGATTGGATGTTAATTGATATGTACGAAGATAGAGTTTGATTAGTAGTGCATTTTCATAACTATTTTTAACCAAATAGGGGTTTTTCCATGCTCTATCAGTTGTATAGCTATAAAAAGCACCATTTTGATGGTCATAGAGATTACCTTTGTAGATTGCATCTAAAGAGTCTGTAACTTTATTTAAAAGATCTTTTTTTTGGGTTAGTTCATAGCTATCTAACATAAGCTCTAAAGTGGAGCTGTTGCTGAATTTAGGGGATGTTCCAAATCCTCCAAACTCTTTATCAAAAAGATTGTCACTATGTGTTATGATGGTTTTTAAAATATTTATATTGAGGTGCGTTGCCTCTATTTTTTTCTCTTTTGGAGTAATATTTTCTAAAACTTCTCTCCCTTTTTCTACAAGTGTATTGTAATCTGTAATGTATTTATTTGAGACAACACGAAGTAGTGCTTCAAAACCTAAAAGCTCTTTTTGTGCTTCTGGTGCAATGTAGCTACCTGCATAAAAAGGCTCTAAATTTTCTGTCATAAAAATTGATAAAGGATAACCTGCTCTTGAGCGATTCATAAGTTGATGTACTCTTTGATAAAATTTAGCCAATTCAGGATGCTCTTGTGCATCTACTTTTATTGCGATGAAACGCTCATTTAAAAGTTCGGCAATATGCTCTTTTGAAAAGGATTCCTCCTCCATTAATAGACACCATTGAGCATACTCTTCTTGAATAGAGAGAAAGATAGATTTGTTTTCATCTTTAGCTTTTTGAAAGGCTTTTTCTCCCCAACTGTACCAATGAATAGAGCTCTTTTTTGCTTCGTTTAACATATTAAAGTTCCTTTTTTATATATATTAAGTTACATTATTAATAGTAATCAATAATATTTAATATTTTTATGATGATTTGCATGTTAATAGTAGACTTTTTTTCTAAACTATTAACGATTTTATGCTTTTATTTGATATAGTACTACACGCATAATACACGTGAAGTAGACTATAATTATTGCAATATATTATTTTTAGATTAAAAAGGGATAAAAGAAGAATGAAGTTACTAAAATTACTCCTACTTGTTACCATGTTTTTAAACGCTTGGACAACAAATAAAAAAGATGGTTTTATATCTGCAGATAAGGCATTTAAAGTTTCAGCTATTCAGGATGGAGATGTTATTAAGACAAAAATAATATTGGCAGATAAGATTCATCTTTCAGCTGATACTTTAAAGTTCTTTATTACAAAACCTGAAAGAATTGAATTAACAGTGAAAAAACCAGCTTCTCATGAGCTTGATGGAGATCAAGTTTATGAAAAAGAGGTAATTGTTAATATGCCTCTTTCAACAGTCAGCTCTAAAGTTGTTGGAGAGTTTACCCTCTCTATTAATTTTTCTGGATGTTCAGATGCTGGAATCTGTTATAATCCTCAAGAGCGAACATTTGTCTTGAAAGGGGATCCTAACGCTAAGATAGGTTTCTTTGACAAACTTTCAGATGCCATTGCTTCTTCAAACCCTAATGCTATTATGGAAATTATAAAGAGTGAAAGTGCTTTTTTTGTTGTTTTCCTCTTTTTAATTCTTGGTTTACTTCTTGCTTTAACACCGTGTATTTTCCCTATGATTCCTATTCTCTCTTCTATTATTGTATCTCAGCAAGGAAGCAGTGAAAAACCAAGTGCAATGAAAGGTTTTTTAACCTCTTTGGTTTATGTTTTATCTATGGCAGTTACTTATACTATAGTAGGTGTTGTCTCTGGTCTGTTGGGTGCTGATATTCAATCTGCACTTCAAAACCCATGGGTTCTTTCTGGTTTCTCTTTAATGTTCTTTGCTTTAGCAATTTCACTTTTTGGCTATTATGAGATGCAACTTCCATCAAAATGGCAGAGTAAAATTAACTCAGTAAGTGACAATGCACAAGGTTCTGGAATTATTGGAACAGTTATTATGGGCTTTTTGTCAGCCTTTATTATTGGACCTTGTGTTGCACCACCATTGGCAGGAGCAGTTATTTTTATCTCTCAAACAGGAGATGCCGTTCTTGGTGGAACAGCACTCTTTGCAATGAGTATGGGTATGGGGCTTCCATTACTATTGGTTGGAGCAGGAGCAGGTAAATTTATGCCAAGACCAGGTGGTTGGATGACAACTGTCTCTCAAACCTTTGGTGTGGTGATGTTGGCTCTTGCTATCTTTATGTTGGGTAAAGTAGTTTCTCCTGCTGTTACAATGTTCTTATGGGCAATGCTCTTTATGGGAACAGCATTCTATATGGGTGTCTTTAACAGTTCGGCTGTACGTCATGGTATGGGACAGCTTGTTCAACTTTTAGCATTTGTTTTCTTGATTTATGGGGCTTCTCTTTTTGTTGGTCTATTAAGTGGTGCAACTTCAGTACTTCATCCATTTAAAGAGTTTACCTCAGGCTCACATATTTCCAGTATGCCAGTTAGTCATTCTGTTGCACAGTCTGGGTACTCTATTGCTAAATTAAAGAAAGAGGTAGAGGCTTCATCCAAGCCTGTAGTAGTTGATTTCCGTAAAAAATCTTGTGCCTCTTGTGATGAGTTAGAGGAGTATACTTTCCCTGACCCTGCTGTACAAAAAGAGCTTAAGCGTTTTACATTTATTACCATTGATGTGACCAATCAAACAGATGATGATAAAGCACTTTTAAAAGAGTATAATCTTTTTGGTACACCAAGTATCATCTTTTTTGATAAAGAGAATAAAAATCTTCCAGAGAAAACCTTATCAGGTTTTCTTGAAGCAGATAAATTTACTAAACACTTAAAGTCAATCAAGTGAATTTAACTATTGCCATTGGCGAACTTAACACGCTTCGTGTTGAGCGTGATACCGATTATGGTCTCTATTTAAGAGCTGAAAATTTTGAAGAGGTTTTGCTTCCTAATATATATGTAATGGAAGCTGATATGCCTATTGGTGCAGAGATAGAGGTTTTTGTCTATACCGATTCCGAAGATAGACCTGTTGCTACAACAAAGCATCCTTATGCAATGTTGGGTGAGTTTGGTTATTTTACAGTGGTTGATTATAAACAATATGGAGCTTTTGTAAACTGGGGTCTTCCAAAAGATTTGTTTGTTCCACTTTCTCAACAAAAATGCTATTTTCATATTGGTTCTAAATATATTTTACGTGTATGTTTAGATCAAGAGACAGGGCGACTCTATGGAACACATAAGATTGGTAAGTGGCTATCTCATGAACCTAAAGATTTAAAAGAGAATCAAAAAGTGAATGGTTTGATTCTCTCTAAAACACCACTGGGTTATAAAGTAATTGTTGAGAATCTGTATGAGGGTATGTTGTTTGAAAATGAGATTTTTGAAACTCTTAAAGTTGGAGATAGACGAGAAGTATATATTAAAAAGATTCGTCATGATGGGAAGCTTGATTTATCATTGCAACCAATTGGAAAAAAAGTAAACAGTGATGTTTTTGAAGATAAATTTTTATCTTTATTACGTGAAAATGCTAATTTTATTCCTTTGAATTCAAAGAGCAGTGCTGAAGATATTATGAAAACATTTGCTTTGAGTAAAAAAAGTTTTAAGAGAACACTCACTTCACTGATTTCTCAAAAAAAAGTTGAACTATTTAACGAAGGTATCAAGCTTACCTAACCACTTTTCTGTTATACTAATTCTCATATTTACAAACAAGGATAAACACATGGATTTAACAGAACTATTAAAGATGGGTTCAGAAATGATACAGGGAAACAGTGATGATGCAACAACAGGCTTAGATACAGATGCTCTTTCAGGTGCGTTAGGTAATCTTCTTGGTGGTGGACCTGATGGTGGTATAGACTTGGGGTCATTAATGTCAGGATTATCTGAAAATGGTTTAGGTTCTATTGTTGGTTCATGGTTAGGTTCAGGTGAAAATGAGCCAATCTCTATGGATTCTATCAAGGATCTATTGGGTTCAGATAAGGTTTCTGAATTTGCTTCTTCTTTAGGTTTAAGTGAAGAGAGTGCTACAGGTGCTTTAGCCGATATGCTTCCAAATGTAATTGATAAAGCAACCTCTGGAGAGGGATCAATTTTAGATACCATGTTAGAGCAGGTTGGTGGTGCAGATGGTGCTATGGATATGCTTAGTAAGATGTTTAGATAATCTTTTGGTTAATGAAAATCTGTAGGTTTTCTACTTTCCACGTTTAATGTGGAAAGTAAAATATTATTTAGATGAAATATTTCTTTCTTTTTTTCCCTCTTTTTTTATACTCCGTAAATTTAAAAATAGCCTCCTATAATGTAGAAAATCTTTTTGATATGCAATATAGTGGTAATGAATATGACTCTTATATTCCGAATAGACATAATTGGAATCAGAAAAATTTTCATAAAAAACTATTAAATACCTCTGAAGTAATTTGTGATATTAATGCTGATATTATAGGGCTTCAAGAGATTGAAAATAGTAGGGTTTTAAAAAAATTACAACAATCACTACGTAAAGTAGGCTGTTTTTATCGTTATTCGGCTATTACCCATAAAAGAGCTTCTGCTATTCAGGTGGCTCTGCTCTCTAAATATCCAATTGAAAGTGTCAAAGAGATTGTGGTTCATAGAGCTTTGGGGTATAGGAATATTTTAGAGGTGAAATATATTTTTAATAAAAAAGCTTTTTTTATTTATGTGAATCATTGGAAATCAAAAGCTTCAGCAGAGAGCAGTCGTATGGTCTCTGCAAAAGCACTTGTTAAAAGATTAAAATCCCTGCCTAAGGAGAGTGAGTATATTTTATTAGGAGATTTTAATTCAGATTATAATGAGTATCGGAATATAGAGAAAAAACACAATGACACCCACGGAAAGACAGCCATTAATCATATTTTGAAAACCATTACTAAAGAAAAGCATTTTATTCGACCTTATAACTTTTCTAATTATGATTTTAGTCATTATAATCTTTGGTTGGAACTTCCTAACTATAAACGATGGAGTCATAACTTTTATGGGAATAAACAGGGTTTGGATGCTATTATTTTACCCTCTACACTATTTGATGGAAAGGGTATAGATTATAAGGATAATTCATTTCAAGTTTTTAAAAAAAAATATCTTTTTCATAAAAAGGGTTATATCTTTCGTTGGGAGTATAAAAAAAGAGAACATAAAGGGAGAGGATATTCGGACCATTTACCTATTTTTGCTTATTTCTCAACGAATAAACCATTTAAACATTCAGTAGAGTCTCCTTCTATTAATTCTATTAAAACTCTTTATGGTAAAAACCCTACCTTTCCAATTTTATTAAAAGAGGTAAAAGTAATAGAGAAGGAGAAAAAGAAAGTTACTATTCAAGCTTTAAAATCAAAAGAGAGTATTGTTATTTATGGTGTTAAAAATTCTCTTCTTTTAGGGTCTATTTATGATATTTCTGTTTATGGACGAAAACGCTATAAAGGTGACTATGAAATTATTGATTTTGAGATAGAAAAGAGGTATGATTACAGTAAAAATAAGGATTAAACAATGGGTGAATATTATTTAGAAATTTTGGCTTTTCATATTATGGCTGTACTTTCATGGATGGCAATGCTCTTTTATATGCCAAGGCTTTTTGTCTATCATCAAGAGCATCAAGATAAGAAAGATTTTACCGATGTTGTAAAACGACAAGAGTATATGATTTATAAAGCTATTGGTCTTCCTGCCATGTGGGCAACGGTTATATCGGGTGGAGGACTTCTCTATATTAATCCTTCTCTTCTAACTCAAAATTGGATGTTGGCAAAGCTATTTTTCCTTTTTTTAATGATAGCTTACTCTTTTTCATTAGAGTATTATCGTAAAATATTAGAAGTAGATAACTGTAGTAAAAGTGGTCAGTTTTTTAGGGCTTATAATGAAGTACCAACACTCTTTTCTATTTTAATTGTAACTTTTGTTATTACCAAATCTATACCTCTCTATTTTTCTATTTTTATTACACTCTTTTTTGGATTTGTGATTTATAAAATTTTAACCAAAAAGGTTTAGTGGTTAAAAAACAGGCTTTAGATATAGACTCTTTTATCTAAATCTTATTAATTTCTAATTTTATCAAGTAGATATTATATCTTATATAATAATATTCGCTTTAGTTAATTCAGAAGGAATAGATATGAGAAATTATATTTTAACATTGGCATTGGGAATATTCATAATTTCAGGATGTGATAAAAAGCCTAAGCCTATTAAAAAGCCACCACCAGTAAAAGAGCATAATCAGACAGTAGTTAAAAAAGAGCCTGTTGTTGTAAAAGAACCACCACCACCTACTCCTCAATTGAGTACTTATGATTGGCGAGTGAATGATGAAGTTATTAAATCTTCTCCAGCATCTAAAATAGTGGTTGTAAAATCAAAAAGAGTTATGGTCTTATTTGATGAGAATGAAAATGTGTTAAGTCGTCATCGCATCTCTTTGGGTAAGAATAATGTTGGTACAAAATTGAAACAGGGCGATTATAAAACACCAGAAGGTACATATAAAGTTATTGATAAACGTTCAGATAAAGTTTATTATAAAGAGATTCTTATCTCCTATCCAAACGAAGAGGATAGAGAGCGTTCGAAAGCTTTAGGATTTTCTACTGGTGGAGGAATAACAATTCATGCTCAACCCAATTGGAATTGGGATGGTCATGGAAATGATTATACTCTCTCTAATGACTGGACGGAAGGGTGTATGGCTGTAACCAATGAGGGTATGGATACCATTTGGGAGATGATAGCCTTAGGCACACCTATTGAGATACGAGAGTAGATAAATAAAGCTTCTATTTATTGTCTAACTCATATAGTTTAACAATTTCATCCATATTTTCAACCAAAGGCATGTTTATCTGCATTGCTTTTTTAAGTGCTTTGGTTGAGGTATCTACATTATTTATAATCTTTTTATACTCTTGCCACATATGTTGTACTTTTGAAAGTTTCTCTTGAATAGCTTTATTATTTGTTTTTGAAATTCCTAATTTACTGTCACCATAGATTAGCCCATTAAGTATTTTTTCAAACTCATTAGCACTCTTTTTTAGCTCATCTTTATAACGTCGTTTATCAATTTTTGTAGCCACAATAATAAGTTTTGATGTCATCTTTTCTACAAATACTTTCTCTTTTTCATTAAACTTGTGGATACCTTTTTCTGAAAGTTCTGTATTAACAATACTCTCTTGGTATTTGTCCCAAAGTTTTTTTACCTCTTGAAGCTCCTTTTCAACTTTTGGACTTTTTGTTGCCTCTTTATCATTAATTAATTCACAAAGTGTATCTTTAAAGAATCTACCACCTCTTTTAAGGCTATTCATGTAACTATTTGACTCTAAATTATGTGCAATAAGTAGTAGCTCTTTGGTCATTTTTTGGATTAACATACGCTCTTTACCTGCAAGGTTAATGGTTGTCGCAGTTTTATCTGAAAGCTGTTCCTTGTATTTCTCTTCATACATTTTAACGATATGATTCATACTTTGAAGAAGTGGTATATTTCCCATTTCAATGGCTTTAAGTGCTGTTCGTTTAAACTTTCCATCAGCAATTCTATCAATAAAAATTTTAAACTCTTTCCATAAAGCAGAGACAGATTGAAGCTCCTTAATAATTTTTTTATCTTTTGTTTTAACTAAATTTAACTCTTTATCCCCGTTTAGAAGCCCTTTTAATGTTTTATCAAATAGAGCAATGGTCTTTTTTAGTGCTTTTTGATTGTTTTCAATATCAATTCCTTTTCCTACAAGAAGAGCCTCTTTACTCATTTTTTGGGTTAGCATACGCTGTTTTCCTGATAGGTTAAGAATTGTCCCAATCTCTTGTTTAAGAGGTTCTGCTTCTATAAAAAGCGTAAACAGTAGAACCATTGCAAGTAGCTTTTTCATTATTCTTCCTTTTAATTGTATTTACTACGAAAAGAGTATATAATAAATTTATTTAAGAAAACATAGTTCATTTAAAAAAAATCTATTATGTTTAAATTTATAAGTTATTAATAAAATTTAATACATGGGGATGGCTATCAATATATAAGGCACCTCCAATAACCAGAGCGATGGCAAAAATTACCATACCAATTTTAAACCATGAGTAGGGGCGTTCTCCTGTTACTTTACCTGTTTGACCATTAATGGCATAGTTGTACTCTTTATTTTTCCATTTGAATTCGGCAGTCCATACAGGAAAAAGAACATTTTTATAGGTTGTATTTAAATAGTTTGTATTCATTCTCTCAATACGTTGTTGATCCCCACCAATTTTATTTTTAATTGCTCTACGGATAATCCTATCCATTTTTACTTTTGCAAATTCAAAGCCATTGTCCAATCCTATTGTGTACTCTTCTGAATCGAAACCTGAAAGGTATTTCTTATTGAATGGTACTAAAACATCTGTATGCCATGGTTCTAGATTATCTAGGATTGTATGTGAAATTGTTTTGGATGCTCCAATGGTTATGTCATCAAATGATTTGTTCACAGTTCCTCTTACTGGTGTCCAGTGAATTCTAGATTCTCTTACTACTCTTCGCTCTTCTCTTCCATTTACAATAACTGTTCGTTCAACATCTACATAGTAAACATCTCCACGTTCACCATAATATTGGGTTCTTGTATCTGAATCATATGTCCAATGAGGAAGATAATACCCTTTTAATTTATACTCTCCATTTAAAAATTTTTTTAGTTTTGAAGGTGCAAACCAAAGTGAACCAATCCACTGTTTAAAACGTTGTTGTGCATCAGATTGTGAAATTTGAAAGGGTAGCAGTGATTTTGGATTTATATCTTTACTAAACTCTGTAATTATAGGTGTGTTACAATATGGGCAGTTGACACTAACCGAGTAGGGAGTCATGGTAAATGTGGCTGCACATTTATTACAAGTAACTTCTCTTGTTATCTCCTGCTCTTGATGTACTTCTAAAAAATCAAGAGCCTCTTTAAAAGAGTACTCTTTTATCTCTTGAAGAGAGTTTTCTATAGACTCTTGTGTTGCACAAAATTCACATAAAAGAGTTTTAGATATGGGGCTAAAACGTAATGGTGCTCCACAGTTTTTACAGGTAAAGTTAATAGATTTAAATTTCAATACTTTTAACCCTTACATTCTATTTTTTTGGTAATGGTGGAGGAGTAGCAGTAAAGTACTCTTTAAGTACAGAATCAGCCTCTACCCAATCAGCTAAACCTTCTCTCCATACAAGTGTTTCTCGTTTGATTGTACCTTTTTTGATATACTCTTGAATGGCACGTGAATCATAAGGTCCTTCAGATGCTTCATCTACAGCAATATGGTACATAACCTCTTGATGGGTTGGTAGTGGTGGAGGTGTATTCTTCTTAACACTTTGATTGCCCATCTGATTTGCCATCTGTTGCCCCAGTGCTAAACCTGCTCCCATACCCAACATATCACTCATTGTTCCACCTTCTGCTCCAAGAGCATTTCCTGTTTGGTATTTTAGGTGATTATCAAGATTTCCTGTGACTGCACGGCTGGTTCGTTTATCTAAAGCTCTCTCTACCTCTTCAGGAAGAGAGATATTCTCTATAAGAATTTTTGTAAGTTGTAATCCATACTCTCCAAAGAATGGAGCAATTTTTTCAGAGACAAATTCAGAAAATTTTTCATAATTAGATGCCATATCTAATACAGGAATATTGCTCTCTCCTAAAACAGTTGGAAATTTAGAAAGAATTAGATTGCTTAGTTGGCTCTCAACTTCATCTGTGGTAAAGTGTCCATCTGTTCCTACAATCTCTTTCATAAACTGTTTAGGGTCGGTAATTCGAATTTCATATGTACCAAATGCTCTTAATCTAACCATTGAAAATTCAGGATCACGTACCATAATTGGGTTTTTTGTTCCCCATTTTAAATCTGTAAAACGTTTGGTATTTACAAAGTAAACTTCGGCTTTAAACGGTGAATTAAAAGCGTGATCCCAGTGTTGAAGAGAGGTCATGATTGGTAGGTTCTTGGTCTCTAGTTCATAGATTCCAGGACCAAGTACATCCGCGACCACACCTTCATTTACGAAGATTGCCATTTGTGACTCACGAACGGTCAGTTTTGCTCCATATTTTATCTCATTATCATGTCGTTCAAATCGGTAAACCATTGTATCGTGACTATCATCTACCCAATCAATAACATCAATAAACTGACTCCCTAGCCAATCAAAAAAACCCATCTTCTATCCTTTTGTTACATCATTTATAGTCTGCTCTGGTAGTGCTTCTACTTTTGCTTTGGTTGCAAGGAGAGCATCTTTTAACTCTTTTTCTGTTCTCTGAAGCTCTACAAGTGCTTTTGCTCTTGCCTCTTTTCCTGCATCTGCAATCTCTAAAGAGTCATTTAGTGTGGCAATAAGTGTATCGTTTGCTATTTTAATACTTTCAATATCAAAGACTCCACGCTCCATTTGTGTTCGTATATCACGGTTTGTATCACGTAATCCTTCGGCATTTCTTTCCAGTAGCTCATTGGTTAAATCAGCTGCATCTTTAAGTGCTTTTGCTGATTCGTGACTTCTAAAGATGGTTACTGTTTGTGCCAATTGATTTCTCCATAGAGGAACGGTATTAACTAACGTTGATGCAATTTTATTAATAAGAGATTTATCATTGTCTTGAATTAATCTAATACTTGGAAGTGACTGCATTGCAACTTGTCTAGAGAGTCTTAAGTCATGAATCCTTCTTTCTAAATCTTCTCCAAAGGCTCGAATCTCTTTTAACTCTTGAATTGCCATCATTTTAGACTCTTTTGCATTCTCTTCATATGTTGGAATAATCTCTTCTCTTAGCTCTTTTTGTTTTATCTCTCCAGCTTGAATATAGATTTCCAGTTTTCTAAAGTAGTTTAAATTTGCCTCATAGAGCTTATCAAGCGAGACAACATCTCTCATAAGGGTACTCTTATGCTCTTCAAGATTATTGGCAATCATATCAATTTGGTCTCGTACCTCTTCATATCCTTGAATAAATTTTGTTAATGGTTTTACACCTCCAAAAAGCTTTGCATACCAAGGAAGTGATTTATTTGGATTGAGTTCCTCTATATCAAAACCTTTAATTGCTGCAACCATCTCATTTAAAACAGCTCCTGCAGCTCCTGTATCTTTGTTTTTAACACCATCTATCATACGATTAGAGATAGAGTCAAGCTCCTCTTGAGCTGATGCTCCAAAGTAGATAATTGATGTTCTATCTTTAAAATCCAATTCACTTAAAGCTTTTTCTAATAGACTCTTCTCTTCTGGTTGTACTTCTACCAGTGGAGCATCAACAGTATGGTTCTCTGTAATTGCTGTTTCTATAATCTCTTTAGTTTTTGTTTCCATCTTTTTATTCCTTTATTTTATATTTTTATAGGGTCGATTTATCAACCCTAAATCAATTCTTTATCTGTTCTTGAAGTACATCTATCTGTACCTCTAAATCAAATTTATCATTCTCTTTAAGTCGTAAAATCTCTTTATCAAAGCGTTTCTCTACATCACTTAATAGATTGGAGAGTTTCTCTTTTGTTTGGTCATCAATATCTTTCTCATCCATTGCAGTATAGGCACTGGTTACCTTTTTTACACCATCTATATAGACAATTATAAATTTACGAGCAACCCTTAAATCTTTTGGATCAGCTTCTATATTGTTTAGAATTTCATACCCTTTGTCGGTAGCAATACGCAGTTTATTATGAAGCTCTTTTTCATGAATTTTTTTAATACCCTCTTCGACCTCTGCCAGTTTTCCACGTGCTGTTGCCAATGTTTCAATGACAAACTCTGCTGATATATCACCTATATTTTCAAGTTTATCATCTTTGGGATCAAAACCGTAATATAAGAAGTACCCTACCACAGAGACAATAGCCAATGCAATAGCTGTTGTAAGTGGTTGGTCTCCTGCAAACCATGCTGTATAGAGTGTTGATATGCCCAATAGACCAGCTGTAATAGCTTTAAGAGGTGTTTTGGGTGCTTTTGTTAGCGTTGAGGTATGGTACTCGTACTCTTTTTCTAAACCCAAACTATTAAGCTTTGCTACACTAAAAAAGAGTCCAAAAGCAATTAAGTTGTAGATAAATGCTAAAAATTCTTGTTTTCCTAATGCCAAAATAACAGATAAAAATAGAGGTGCTAGAAAAATATAGAGAAAGTGACCTTTGTTAAGTGAAAATTTTTTCAATTCACTGTTGCTTGGATCGTATCGTTTTGCTTTGGACATATTTTAACCCAACAACTTTCCCAGTGGATACCAAACAGTAATTCCAGCTGATAATAGAATAAATAGAAAACCAAAAATTTTTTGCAATATAAATCCTTTTAATTATAATTATTTAATTTTATCACAACTATCTTATGGTTAATAAAGAATTCGAGCCAAATATAATCCTTGGGGAGGAGCAAGATTGGTCATGGTTTTTCTTTTTAGTTCCAACTGCTCTTTTAGCTCTTCTATACACCATTGTTCTAAGGCAACTCTCATTGCTCCTTCAACCATCATTCTTACTTGTGAGCGTAAAAATCCATTTGCTTCAAAGTAGATAATATGATGGTTTTTATACTTTTTATAAGAGGCTCTATATATAAATCGTATGTTGGTATGGGTTATGCTACCTGTTTTTATAAAATTAGAAAAATCATGCTCTCCTTCGAAACAGTTAAGAGCCTCTTCTAAAAGGTTTTTATTAAATGGTGGATAGTATGATAGATGATTTTTTTCAAATACTGAGGGTATAGAGGTTTTAAAAATATAACGATAGAGACGTTTTTTTGCAGAAAATCTAGAGTGAAAATCGTTATGAACAAAAGATATATGTTTAAATGAGATATAGTCCAATTTTCTATTAAGTTCATTTTTTAATTTTGATAAATCTTTCCAATAATTGGGTATGGTAAAGTCTATAATTTGTCCTGTGGCATGAACTCCTGCATCGGTTCTTCCACTGCCTCGAATAGACTCCTTAATACCTAAAGAGTTTAGTGCTTTTTCAATTTGGGTAGTAATGGTATTGTTGGTACTTTTTTGCTTTTGAAATCCTTGAAAGTAGCCTCCATCATAAGCAATGATAGCTTTGACTCTTCTGTTTAGAGACATCTTTAAAAGAACCTTTGGACATTACGCCTAAAGAGAACTATGCCAATAATAAAGGTGAAAATTATGGATATTCCCAGTAGTAGAGGTGTCCCTTGATTTTTAAGAAGGGTTGCCATAGAGTAGAGACCAATGGTTGTAACTCCTAAGATATGATAGGCATAGTTCTTTTGGTATCGGGGATTAATAATTGAAAAAGAGGCGATAATATAAAGAGCCATCATCGGTATAAGGCTAATATAGATAAAGAAAAATATTTTTCCTTTTCTCCATGTTTTTGATAGCTCTACCCAATAGGTAATAATTGAGTGGTAGGTAAATTCATCACTATGTAGATTTTGAAACACCTGCATCTTCTCATAATTAATCTCTTTTAGGCTATCTTCTGAAAAAGTATATCCTGAACCAGAGTTAAGTGTTAATGTAACCAATGAATTTACATTTTGAATATCAGCACTTTTGGCTATAAAGAGTTGATTGTTGTGGGCTTTATCTTTGTTATATATAACCACATCTTTTAAAGTTGTTCCCTCTTTACTTTTTACATAAACAAAAAGATTTCCAAATTTTTGTCCCAATTTAGAGGGGTTAATATTGACCTGTGCTTGGGTCGCTTTTTCATGTTTAAAAGAGCTAAATTGCTGTTTTGTTTTTGGCATTAATCCTAACGATAAGATAAGTAGAATGGTAGAGAAGAGAAAAGAGATAAAGAAAAACCTATACATGATTGACTTTGCTTTAGTTCCTAAGGCAAAAAGTGCCATCAACTCATTGTCGTTTGATAATCGTAAAAGGGTAATGACTACAGCCACTAAAAATGATACAGGTAGGGTATAGAAAAGAATAGAGGGGACATTGTATGAAAAAAGTTGAAGCATCTCTGTAAAGCTTATCTGTATAGAGGCTGTAAGGGCTGAAATTTTAATAATAAAGACCAACGCCCCTATAAAAAATAGAGGTAAAAATATGGTCAAAAAGGAGCTTGTAAAGTTTTGTGATAGATAGCCACCAATGGTGACTCTTTTTATTTTATCCATAGAGTATAAATCCCATAATTGTTTCTACTTGGCTATCAAAAATATAGACAATAAAGGTTGCCAATGCTAAAAATGGTATATAGGGTATCTGTTTTTCAGCATTTTGTGTCAAGTATGATGGTACAAGAGCTAAAATGGCAGATAAAAATACAGCATACAAGAAGAGTGGGAATCCCAGTAATGCACCCATCGTTCCTGCTATAATAACATCCCCTTCTCCCATTGCCTCTTTTCCAATAAAGTATGAGACATAATAACGAAGAAGAATAAAGCCTCCAGCACCAATAAGTGCATCGTGTAGTGAGTCTAAAAATGTTGGGCTGATAACAGCCAAAGCCAAAGCCAAAAGATTTAAACTATCATAGGCAACCATCTCTTTTAAATCTATAACTGTTAATGCTAAAAGTAGCGTAAAGACAGCAAAAACAATAGGAAGATTCCAAACCAGTCCAAGTTTATTGTAGACCAAAAGAGCAATTACTCCTGTTGTTAACTCTATTATTGGGTATTGAATAGAGATTTTTTCAGAACAAAATCCACACTTTCCACGCAAAAATAGCCATGAGAAAATAGGGATATTATGGTACCACTTTAAAGGTTTTTCACACGATTGACATTTTGAGGCAGGAAAGACAATACTTTCTCCTTTTGGAATACGGTAGATAACTACATTTAGAAATGAACCAATAAGTATTCCAAAGATAAATATAAAGATTGCAATGGTTAATTCAGCCATTATACACCTCCAAATCGTCTATCTCTATGAAGAAATTTTTCAATAATATCCTCCAGCTCATCAGGTGTAAAGTCTGGCCAAAGAGTAGGGGTAAAAAAGAATTCAGAGTAGCTATTTTGCCAAAGTAAATAGTTAGAGAGACGATGTTCTCCACTGGTTCTTACCATAAGGTCAATATCGGTGTAGGGTGTTCCCAGTTCAGCACCTATGCTCTCTTCGGTAATCTCTTCACCTCTTTTTGCCAATCTACTTGCTGCATTGGCTATCTCTTCTCTAGCTCCATAGTTTAATGCTAAAATTTGTGTTACATTGGTATGGTGTGCGGTCTCTTTTTTAACATAAGCTATGGTCTCTTGCAGTTTAGGGGAGAAGCCTTCGATATTGCCAACAGTTTCGAATTTAGCTCCAAATTTATGATAAGTTTTTAGCTCATTTCTAAGCCAAGAATCGAGTAGTTTCATTAAAAAGTTCACTTCATATTTTGGTCGTTTCCAGTTTTCTGTGCTAAAGGCATATAATGTTACTGTTTCTATAGTAGGGTGTTTAGCACAATATTCAGTAATGTCACGGGTTACATTAGCCCCTTGTTCATGACCTTTGGTTCTAATGTAACCTCTCTCTTTAGCCCAGCGTCCGTTGCCATCCATGATGATGGCTAGATGTGTTAATTTATTTTTACTGTTGCTCATAATTATAGTTGTTTTATCTTTCATAAAATATTTAATATAGAGGGAATTATAACATAGTTCATCTATATTTTTATTTTTGATTAAGAGTTTAACTTATGCCCTTTTGAATCTTTGATTTAATTAGAGTATAATACGCCAATTTTTTTTAAAGGTTTTTTTAATGAGTATAGACAAGTCATTATTGAGTAGATCAGGTAATAAGTGTGAACTTTGTGGTTCAGAAGATGGATTAAGTGAATATGTTGTTGAGCCAAAAGATGAAGCTATTGTAGCGTGTGAAACATGTTTGGCTTCAATAGATACACCAAGTGATAATGAGATACATTGGCACTGTTTAAATGATGCAATGTGGAGTGAAGTTCCTGCTGTACAAGTGATGGCATATAGAGTATATAGCAGACTTGGAAATCAAGAACAACTTGATATGATGTATATGGAAGATGAGGTTAAAGCTTGGGCAGAAGAGGGCTTAGTGGCTGAAAATGCAGAGCCTGTACGTGATGCCAATGGTACAATTTTAAAAGCAGGTGACTCTGTTACTATTATTAAAGATTTGGTTGTTAAAGGGGCTGGTTTTACTGCAAAGCAAGGAACAACAGTTAAAAATATCAGAATGGTAGAGGGTGACCCAACCCATATTCAAGGTAAAGTTAATGGTTCAACCATTTTTATTATCTCTGCTTTTTTGAAAAAACTGTAGGGTTGGCTTTACTGCCAATGAATTAACCATTGTAGACAAGGTGTACCTTGTCTACAGTATTATATTTTAGAAATCTCTTTCAAAATTTTAACTGCTGAACGGTCAATAACCATTTTTGCCAAAGGTACATTTCCATTATCTTTAAAAATAGAGAAGAATATTAAGTGTCCCGTTACCTCATCTGCTTCAATACTCTTGATTAAAAATACATGTCCATCTGTTGTTCTTGCCTCTAGCATATTTGTTGCTGAGAATCCAATATCTAAGGATGATTCTGAAATTTCTAAAAATGCGTCATTAAAAACACTTGCAGAGTAGATAATATCACTGTTTGTTCCCTCCTCATCTAGATAGAGTGTCTCTCCACTTTTATTTAAGATTGCTGAGCCAAGATAACCCTTTACCCCTTTTAATTTTTTCATCTGTTCTGTAAAGTCTAACATATTTATTCCTTTTCTTATCTATTTTGAATTTCAATCATAACTTCATGTTCTATATATGGTATTGTAGCCAAATAGAAATAAAATTAAATATATAATAATAAATTTTTATTGTTTAATTAAATTAAATAATATTTATATCTAAATAATTATGTTAAAATAAATTATCAATATATGAAAAAAGAGAGGAATAGATTAAAATGAGTAAGAGTAAAGAAGAGTGTCTTAATATAATAAATCAACAATTTACTAATTTAGAAAATAAAAAAGATGAAAATAGCCTCTTTATAGCATTGGAACAGGTTATTATAGAGATAAGTAGTTCAGAGTTTTCCTTGGTATGGGTGCTGAATAACAAAAGAGATAAAATTGAAACTTATTATAAAAATAAGAGATTGGAAGTCGATTTAGAAGAGAGTATTTTAAAAAGTGTACTTCTCTCTAAAAAAGGTTTTTTTGATAATTTTGTTGTAAATCATCCTCAATATAACTTTAGAGTAGACAATATATTAAATATAAATATTAAATCAATAATAGTTGTTCCTATTTTAGATAAAGCAACAAATGAAGTTGTAGCTTTTGTTGTCGCCTTTAACAGTATAAATCATAAAGAGGAGTTTAGACGTTATGATATTCGTTCTTTGGGATTACTTAGCCCTTCTGTTTTCAATCTTCTTAAAATTTCAAAAGCAAATGGTATTGTAGGTAGAGGAAACTCCTTGGTTAAAAAAAAGGATTTAAATCGAGCTAAAACAAAGATAGAGTTAGAGAGAGAATTAAATCTTTATAAGATAAAGCTACAATCTTTGGAGAAAGAGTTGTTAGTAAAAACAGAAGCTTTGGCAGATAAAGAAGCAGAAATGAAAGCATCTGTATCTGCTTTAACGGTTGTTCAGAGTGAAGAGGATAATAACAACCCTCTTAATCATAATGATGATATTTATACCATTTTAAATTTTTTAAATGATGAAGTACATTATTTAGCAAATGAAGAGCATACACTCTATCTTTTTTTAGAGATAGTTAAAAATTCATTACACAATAAAGATCAATTGAAATTTTTAAATAGGGAATTAGAGAAGTTGGGGTTTATAGAGAAAGTAGCAAATGCTCTTTATATAAGAGAAAAAATGCCTATTCTTATAGAGCCATTTAATCTCTATCAATTGGTTAATGACATCTCAACCCTCTATAGTAAGACATTTTCAGATAAAAATATCACTTTTAATATCTTTTTAAACCCCAATAGTCCAAATATTATTGTTGCTGATAAAGATAAAATCAAGAGTCTTATTGTTCATCTTATGAATAATATTTTTAATTTTACAACCAATTCAGGTGCTATAGATTTAAGTATTAATTTTTCTAATAGAGAGGAGTTATTGACTTTAGAGGTTATAAGTGTTAATGGTCATCAAACAGAGAAGATAAAAAACTTTTTTGCTCATAAAGAGATGAATCAAACTTTAAAATATTCAGAGAGTGGTTTGGGACTAAGTGTCGGTAGTAATTTGGTAAAGATATTGAATGGAAAATTAAAACTCTCTGCAAGAGGTGAAGATAAACATCTTTTTACTGTCTCTTTACCTGTTAAGAAGAGTAGAGAGAGTAAAGTGTTAGAGTATCCAGTTGATAACAGTTTAAAAGTAGCTATCTTGATGAGTAGAGAGAACCATTTGGCTGTAAAAAACTTGATAGATTATCTACATTCGATGGGTGTGGATGAAAAATTTATTTTTACTTTTGAAAGTGCTAGAAAGATAAAAGATTTAAAAATATCTCATCTCTTCTGTTTTGAAAATATCTATTCTTCTGAGCTTGATTTAAATGGGTTTCCTTCGATAACACTCTTAAAGTATTCACAGAAGAAGTTAAATATTCAAAGAAATGGAATAAATACACTTTATGTAAACAGTTATTATGGTTTAGAACTTCAAAAAATTCTGTTTCCTAATATAGTAGGGATAGAAGTTAGAGAGAAGACGCTTTTGATTGAAGACTCTTTTTTAGCCAAATTTAGTAATGTGGTTAAAAAGTTGAAGCTTTCATAAGTATAATCTTTTTTATTTAAAGGTAAAAAATGAATATAATATTTGGTCCAGTAAACTCAAGACGTTTTGGAAAATCATTGGGCATTGATTTAAGTCCAAGTAAAAAACAGTGTAATTTTGACTGTTTATATTGTGAGTTAGAACCTGCTAAAACAATGAATGCTTATCAAGATGTTATTTCTGTAGATGAGGTCATTTTAGCGTTAAGTGATGCGTTAAAAAAATATCAAGATATTGACGCATTAACTGTTACAGCTAATGGAGAGCCGACACTCTATCCTTATCTATCTGAATTAATGGATGAGATAAATGAACTCAAGGGTAATATTAAAACGCTTATTCTCTCTAATGCCTCTACGATTGATGATAAATCTATACAAGAGGCTCTTTTAAAGTTTGATACGGTTAAACTCTCTTTGGATTGTGCGACACCTCGTTGTCTTAAGCGTCTTGATCGTTCGCATGAGGGGATAGATGTTAATAGTATAAAAGAGGGGATGTTAGCATTTAAATCTAAATTTGCTAATTCACTTATTATAGAGATACTAATGGTAAAAGGAATTAATGATAGTCAAGAGGAGATAGCAGAGTTAAATCGTTATCTTTTAAAATTAAATCCTACACGTATAGATATTGGAACAATTGATAGACCACCTGCTTATAGAGTTGAACCTTTGAGTTATGAAGATTTACATAAAATCTCTTTAGATTTTGATGCTTCTTTACCTATCTATATTGCTTCTAGAAAAAAGGTGGTACAGAAACCATCATCTTATAGTTTTGATGAAATTATAGCTACGATTAAAAAACGTCCTTTGACTTATGATGATATAGAAGTTTTGTTTGATTCTCAAAGTAAAAATAGGGTAGAAAAATTGATAGATAATCAAGAATTAGAGCTTGTGAACAGTGGTGGATATGACTTTATTAAAATAATTTAATTAAATTTGCTAAAAACCCTTGACATAAAGAGGGTTTTTGTCTATAATCGCACTCCACAAAACATGTGGACGAAATGTTCCGGATTAGCTCAGCGGTAGAGTAGATGACTGTTAATCATTTGGTCACTGGTTCGAATCCAGTATCCGGAGCCATTTTACAAATTTTTCTTTTATATGTTCCGGATTAGCTCAGCGGTAGAGTAGATGACTGTTAATCATTTGGTCACTGGTTCGAATCCAGTATCCGGAGCCACTTTCACTTTTAAAATCAAAAAATTATTATTGTATCTATATCGAGTTCGAATAAGTAACAATGTTTGATAAAATTAAATCTACAAATTTTAACATCAACCGTAGGGTGCGTTTGCAACGCACCAATATTAAAATAGAGTCTATTTTTTGGTTGTGTTATTCTCTGCATTACAAAGTGTAGCTTTTATATTTGTGCTAAACTCTATAGATACATCATTCCATGTTTTTCCTTTGTGTAAATCAAAACAACTCTTATTAATGCTTTTTAACGCTTCATTTGCTGAGAAATCAAAAAGGTCTATAGTTCCTTTGGCTTTAAAGTTTTCGTTTTTGTAATTATATCTCATTGGAATAGTTACCGTTTGACCATTCATTGTAATATTTACATCTACTCCTCCATGATAAACACGTTTGCCTTTCTCTTTTGGGTCTGCTTTAATTGAGATAATTTTACCCTCAATGGTTTTCCCTTTGAGTTTTCCAAAGAAGTTCTCTACTAATGTTTTATCTCTACCTTCATTTTTAGTATCTATTTTTGTTAAATCAATAGATACAGATGAACCCACCATTAACTCTTTAAAGTTTTTTCCCTCTTTGTTATTGGCTTTATAGGTAACAGCTGTAAATGCTCCACCCACACCAAGTTTAGCCAATGTTTTATAGGCTTTCCATGTTACATTCATATCATTTGATTGAACTAAAACACATCCACCTTCTGCACTTAAAAGTGATGCTACCGTTATTAATGAAAATAGTATTTTTTTCATGATTTTTATCCTTATTGTTTAATACATTTGGATTATACTCATTTCTTTTACAAAAATTGCTATAATTCTGCAAAAAATTAGGGCAACATGGAACAGAGAGCAAGAGTATTAATAGATTGTGAAGATGCAAAAGGTTTGGTTTATCAGATTTCAAAAATTTTTTATGAAAGAGATTTAAATATAGACTCTAACCGAGAGTTTGTTGATAAAGAGCAGGGTAAGTTTTTTATGCGAACAGTTGTTACAGGAGAGTTTGATGCCAATGAATTGAAAATAGCTCTTACAGAAGTAGCTCCTAAAAATGCACGGTTAAAAGTAATTTTACCCAAACGAAAAAAGATAGTTATTTTAGCAACAAAAGAGTCTCATGCTTTGGGTGATATTTTGATTCGTCATGAGGCAGGGGAGCTAAATGCAGATATTGAAGCAGTCATTGCCAATCATGATGTATTAGAATCTTTGGTAAAACGTTTTGATATACCTTTCTTTCTTGTCTCTGCTAAAGATATGAGTAGAGAAGAGCATGAACAAGCAGTAATGAAGATTATTGATAAGCATCAGTTTGATTATATTGTTTTGGCAAAATATATGCGTATTTTAACTTCTACTTTTGTATCTGCTTATCCTCAACAGATTATTAATATACATCACTCTTTTCTTCCTGCATTTATTGGAGCAAATCCATACAAACAAGCTTTTGAAAGAGGGGTTAAGATTATTGGGGCAACTGCACATTTTGTAACAGATGATTTGGATGAAGGACCAATTATTGCACAAGATGTTATTCCTGTTAATCACCGTTTTGAATGGCGTGATATGCAACGAGCAGGAAGAGATGTTGAAAAAATAGTGCTTTCAAGAGCTTTAAACCTCTTATTGAATGATAGAATATTTGTTCATGGAAACAAGACTATTGTCTTTTAATCTAATAAATATTAATGTTTAAAAATATAAAATAAATAAATTGTACTTATTAAGTATAACTTGCTATACTTCTGAAAAAATTATAAAGGTTATAGTTATGGCTAATAGATTACCATGGTGGGTAGGGGGCATTTTAATGTCAGGTTTACTTCTTTTAACATTTTCAATATATGGAGCAGATAGACCCATTGGTGCATCAACCTATGTGCCTTATGTGGCTTCATTAATTTTTGATTTAGATCCTGAAAAATATAGTTATATAGAGCATATTAAAAATTCAGGTTCATGGGAAGGAGTGATGCTTTTGGGTGTACTTTTTGGAGGTTTTATCACTTCTGTTTTTATTACAAAAAGTTTCCGTTTTTCACTTATTCCTTCTGGCTGGAAAAAATATAAAAACAATTCTGTTATTTCTAGATTATTATGGAGTTTCTTTTCAGGGTTTATTATGATTATTGGGGCAAGATTAGCAGGTGGTTGTACTTCGGGTCACTTTATGTCAGGAATGAGTCAATTGGCAATGTCTGCAATGGTTTTTGGTGGAGTGGTTATGCTTACTTTGGTTGTAACAGGAAAATATTTTTATAATACAAAAGGTAAAGAGTAATGGCAGACGTAATATTTGTAGTAGAAGAGACCAATGCTACAGTTGTGGATAGAGTTTTTAAAATGGTCGAAAATGTTATTCATATGGAGCATGGTTCTGTAGCATTGGTTTTTTTAATTGGTGTTATTTTTGGAGGTATTATTCAATATACACGGGTAGATAAGTTTGAAAAAATAGCAGGATTTGCTATGTTAAAAGATACCATTATCCCTAAGATGCTTTTTTTAACAGTAGGTTTAACAAGTATTGGTCTCTACTTTATGATTGATGCTGGTCAAGCACACTATCATGTAAAACCAATTATTCTTCAAGGATTAATTATTGGTGGGATTCTATTTGGAATATCTATGGCAATTCTAGGAAAATGTCCTGGAACAGGGCCTGTCTCTATTGCTGAAGGTCGAATAGATGTATTGATTGGAGCAATTGGTGGTCTCTTTGGTGGATTGGTCTTTACGCTCTATTATGATGACTTTTTTAAACCATTAATGGGAGAGAGTTTAGGTAAAACACTACTTACAGATTTCTTTAAGGGTAATGAAGATATGACAGCACTTATCTTTGGTATTATTGTGATTTTAATTGCAATTGCTATTCCAAAACGAGAGCTTTATGATGAAGTTGAGTTATCTCAATTACCTGACAATCAAAGAGCTGATAAAAAGTAATTTTTGTTCAAAAATTAAGGACAAAAAGCGTATAATTGTTCAAAAAAATAAAGCTTTGCATGCAATTTAAATACCATAAAATTACCTTTAAGTCCTATCTAGATTTTCTTCAACTGATTCAAAATTATGTTGGAACACATGAAGAGAATCGTATTTTTGCTCTAAAACAAGAGCATCTCTTAAATAAGCCAAAAGAGATACTTCTCTTATGGCTCAATACTCATGCTTTTCGAGTACCTAAAATAGTAAATTCTGAAAAGTTTTTAACCCATATTGGTGTTGCAACCAACTTTTTAGGGCTTTTTGCTTTAATTATAGGGTTTATTACAGGTATGGGTCTTTTAAGTTATAATGGACAAGAACCTATTAATATCATCTATTATCTCTTCTTTGCAATGATGCTTCCTGTAGGAAGTATGATACTCTCACTATTTTCTTCTCTTAGTAAGGGTAGGGTTTTAGGATTTTTAACACTTCTTTCACCTTTATATTGGATAGAAAAAATATTTACTTTTTTCTCTTTTAAGCATCAATTTGATCTGTTAAAAGACAGCATCTCTGCCAATTTACAAAAGTGGATATTTATCAATCGATTACAGTTGCTTTCACTTCTTTTTTCTATAGGGCTTTTTATTGCATTGGTTTTTATTGTGGTATCACAAGATATTGCTTTTTCTTGGAGTACAACACTTGATGTTAGTTCACAATCTTTTCATGATTTTTTAGTTACATTGGCTCTACCTTGGAGAGATATTTTTCCTTCAACAATTCCCTCTTTAGAGTTGGTCGAGATGAGTCAACATTACAGACTGGGTGAGAAGCTCAATAGCTCTATGGTTGAACATGCAGATAAGTTGGGTTCATGGTGGAAATATTTGGCAATGGCAACGCTTTTTTATGCCATTATTTTGCGTTCTCTCTTCTATATATTTACAACAAAAAGACTTCAACAGGTTTTAGAGCAAGAGTTTTTAAATATACATGGTGTTAATAAATTATTACGTGAGTTTAAGACTCCTTTTGTCTCAACCAAAGCTCCAAAAGTTGAAAAGCATCTTGAGATTAAAGATGAAAAGAAGACACATGTTAAAGAGTTTAAAAAGTCTGTAGAATCTAAAGAGAAAGTTGTTGATGATTATTATAATATTATCGGTTGGAATTTTCTTTATGATGAGATGCTTTTGGTGAATGACTCTAAGCAAATTAGAGGTGCTTTTGTTCATGTTGTAGGAGGAAGTCACACCTTTGAAGAGGATGAAGCTGTGGCACAAGAGGCAGAGGGAAGAGTACTTTTATATGTTAAATCATGGGAGCCTCCTACCATGGATTTTGTTGATTTTTTAGAAGAGCTTATTGAAAATAAAAAAGTTGAAGAGATAGAGGTGTTTCTGTTAGGAACATTAGAAGATGGTTACAGATATTCAGAAAAAGAGTTTGCCATCTGGAATAGAAAGATAGAAGGGTTAGAATCAAGAAAGGTGTGGGTTATAGATGCAAAAGAGTAAGAGTATAGAGCGTAATTATCCTAAGTTTGCAGTAGTTGGACATCCCAATAAGGGTAAAAGTTCAATTGTATCTTCTTTGGCATTAGATGACTCTATTCAGATAGGTGATACCCCTGGAACAACACAAGTAAAAAGAGGATTTCCACTAAAAGTAGATGGAAAAATTATTTATGAGCTTTTTGATACACCTGGGTTTCAACGTGCCAGAAGGGTTTTGTCTTGGCTAAATAAGCAAGAGCCTGTCTCTGCCGATAAACGAACAGATGTTGTAAGGGCTTTTATCTTTGAACATAAAGATGATGAACGATTTAGAGATGAGATTGAACTGCTCGAACCCATTATGGATGGTGCAGGAATTATTTATGTTGTAGATGCCTCAAAGCCTTATGGTTCAGAGTATGAGGTTGAGATGGAAATTTTGCGTTGGTGTGGACAACCATCGATGGCAATACTTAACTTAATTGGTGATGATGATTATCGTGAACAGTGGAAAAGTGCTTTGGGTCACTATTTTAGAATGGTTCGTACTTTTAATCCTATAACCACAACCTTTTCAGACCATATTTCTCTACTTGATAGTATTTCTCAACTTAAAGAGGAGTGGACTCAACCAATTAAAGTTGCGATAACTGTTCTCGAAGATTTACAAGAACAAAAAGTAGAACAGACAATTAATACCATTACTCTAAATATGAAAAAGAGTCTCTCTTTTGTTCATACGCAATCAATAAAAGGACAAAAAGCAACAACCAAAGAGGAGGAGTCTTCAAAAGAGAAGTATCAAGAGAAAATTATTAAATATGAACAGCGTCAACGAAAAACGATAGAATCAATTTGGAATCATAAAAGTATAGAGAAGATAGAAGACCATTTGGTTTTGGATGGAGTAGGGCTTTTTTCTAATGAGAGTGCTTCGATTTTTGGATTGAGTGAAAAAGAGCTTATTCTTACAGGTGCAAGTGCAGGAGCAATGGGTGGACTTGGTATAGACCTTTTATTTGGAGGAAGCAGTTTCTTTTTAGGTTCGATTATTGGTGGTGCTGTTGGTGGAATTGGTGCAAAATTTGGTTTTAATAATCTATATGAGGTAAAGCTTTTAGGCAAAAAGCTGGGAAAACGAGAGTTAACAGTTGGTCCTATGCAAAATTTAAATTTTCCTTATATTTTATTGGGTAGAGCATTGTATCATAGCTCTATGGTTGCAAAACGTTCTCATGCTCTACGTGGAAGTTTAAAATTGGATGATGAAAAGTTTTATACAGAACAACTTATTGATTCAGATATGCGTAAAGAGCTTGAAAAGATTCATGTTATTTTACGAAAAGGGGATGAGGTAAAAGATGAGTTATGGGAAGAGTATAAAAAAGTTATTAGAAAAAGTTTTAAAAAGTTATTAGAGTCATAGTAGGGTTAATCTATCGACCACGAATTGAGATAAAACCATATTTCATTATTCCACTAGTTCCCACGCTTAGCGTAGGAACTAGTGGAATAGTTGGTTTTATTATAATATAAATTCCAAAGCTCTAAGCAGTAGAACTGTAAGCAGTCCACCTGCAATACCTGCAAGAATATCATCTCCCATTACACCAATTCCACCTTTGACTTTTCGGTCAATTGTTCCAATGGTTGATGGTTTCCAAATATCAAAAAGTCTAAATGCTCCAAACGAACCAACAATCGCAATTTCATAAGCATAATCATAATTCATGGTTTTCGCAGTAGCTATGGCAAACATTAGTGCAATCCACATTCCTGATACTTCATCAATTACAATACTCTTGTCATCGTGGCTATTTGTTATTTTTTCGTATTTATTAATTTCAAATACTCCTGCTACAGTAATCAGCAAGGTCAACATAAAAAAGGTTTGCATTGGAATAATTTGAAGCAGAGCTACACCAATGATTAGTGCAACAAAACTACCAACTGTTCCAGGTGCTTTGGGGGCGAGACCACTGCCTCCAAAAGTTATAAAAAATCTATTGAGTGTCATCTATTTTCCTATTTTTATGTTAAAGAACTCATTTGGTAGAGTCCCATAAGCTTAATATAAAAATCCTCTTCACTATGCTCTTCAATTAGACCATCATTTGGCATAATCGAGTCATACATCTCTTGTAGTTGTGCAAACCTATCTGGAAAAAGTGTACTTAATATACTTGCTGAAACCTCTCTTCTTACTAAAATTGATGGAGGCATCATTCCTGCTTTAATCAATTGTAAAATTGATGGTGAATGGTAATGTACATGGTGGTGTTGACCATGAGGACAAGTTGTTGTACTTACCAATGTTCTACATCTATTACAGTAGACATACTGCTCTGCTGTTTTAATCTCTATTTTAATATCCTTAGAGGCATCAAAGATAGAGTTTATCTCATCTTGGTCATAGTATAGACCCAATCCTGCATGATTGTTACCCACAACCAAGTTGGTACATCCATAGTTCTTTGCTACCAACGCATCTAAAATAAGTTCATTGTATCCTGCAAAAATATAAGAGTTTTCCAATGGTACAACGATTACCTTGTTTTGTGGTAAAAAATTTTCAATAAAGGTCATTAGTGCTGTATGACGAATATCATAACGTAACCCATCATGGTTGAAAGGTTTAAGTAAAAAGAGAACAAGCATCTCTGATTGGTCAATTGCTTGACGAATCATTCTTTCATGCGCCCTATTTAGTGGACTAGCAGAGAGAACCATTGAAGAGATTTGCTTTGCATTTTGCTCTTTTATCTTACGTTGCACCATCTTTTTTGTACCTGAAATTAAAGGGTACTCTACCTTATAATCACCAGAGACTGCAATTCTACCTATTCTTTGAATGGTATTTTGAACACCTGGATGAGAAGGATCTGATGTCCCATAGATACATTTTAATCGTTCTTTTGGTTCAACGACAAAGGTCTCATCAACTTTTAGCTCTCCTACATGTTTTTCTTCATGTATTAAATCAACAATATCATCTTTTTCTAAACTTTTTAAACACGCTTCGTTTCGTTTACCTTTAGGTGTTAAAAGAAAAGGAAAAGGAAAGGGAACACCTTTATACATCTTGGTTTCTCTTACTTTTATTGCTTCAGCTTCATTCATTAGTTTCGTTACAGGAGAGATTAATCCCTCTTGCACCAGTGCTAAAGTTGATAATGCTTCTCCATCAATGTATAGTTGCTTATTTTTTCTTGAAGATGCCATATTTTTTCCTTTTTTCCCATAGACTTTTTCTAGAGATTCCTAGTTTTTTAGAGAGTTCTGTATCAGGGTATTGGTATTGGAAATTATTAACAATAAACTTAACATAATCATCAATGGTTAGAATCTCATTTTGATCATAAAGTTTATTATCAGTATTAATCTCAATAGTCTTATACGGTGTTTCAATTTCGGAAGTTGTGGAAATAATAAATTCACGCCCCTCTAACAGTGTAAATAGTTGTTCCCTTTCAGCTTTTTTGAGTGTTTGTAAATCTGATATGTATAAAATGTGCTTTTTATTGGCTTTTTCTATTTTTGATTTCCACTCTTTTGCACTTAACGGAACAAAGATTAAAACTCTGTCTTTAAGTTTAGCATATTCAAAGGCAAGTTTGTCAATAAGCTTAATATAATTTGTTAAAACAAGAAGAGGTGTGGAGATTTTGTCTATATCATCCTCTGTTTTTATATCTTGTAGTAGATATTCATTGTACTCTTTGTAAAGATTTTTATATTTCTTTAAAGTTTGGTACTCTTTATAGTGTTCAATCTTCCTTTTTAACTCCTCTATCATAAACGGTTTTACAATATAGTCATTTGCTCCAAGTTTTAGAGGTGCTGCAACAGTGTCATTATTAATATAAGAGACCATTAATATAATAATCTTCTCTTTATATTTTGTAATTAAAGAGTTAAAGTTTTGCCCAGGAAGATTGGTTGAGAGCAGGTAGGCATCGCCTGTGCTTGTTGCAATAGCTTCCTTAATAGAAGAGTAGACCTCAGTCTCATAACCTGCAAGGCTGAGCTTACTAGATATGCTCTGAGCTAGATATAGCTCGTTCTCAATTATTGTGATTTTCATTTCTGTGTCCAATCATAGTAGTATAGTGTGGCAACTGCTTCAACAGCTACGCCTTCTTTTCGTCCAATCCAACCAAGCTTTTCAGCTGTAGTGGCTTTTATATTGACAAGGTTTGGTGTTAAGTTTAATAGTGATGCCAGTTTGAATCGCATCTTTTTTTTATAAGCCAACAACCTTGGTGTTTGTGCAATAATAGATAAATCTACATTCCCAATGACATAACCAAGTTTGGTTAACCTATTAATGGTATCTTTTAAGAGTTCTTTTGAGTCTGCCCCTTTATACTCATCTGAAGTATCAGGGTATAACTCCCCAATATCTCCCAGACCAGAAGCTCCAAGTAGAGCATCTATAAGTGCATGAATAGCAACATCCCCATCGCTATGTGCTTTAAATCCAAATGATGAGTCAATCTCTACTCCACAAAGTACCATGGGTTTACCCTCTTGAAAAGGGTGAATATCGATACCAAATCCAGTTAAAGCACGGGTTGAAGGTTTCTCTAAACAAGAGAGTTTTGATAAATCTTCAACGGTTGTAAGTTTATGTGCTTTGACTGAACCCTCTACAAAAATAACCTCTCCACCAATTGAAGCAACAGCTGAGCTATCATCTGTAAATTCAATATCTCCTGAAAGAGCCTCTTTTAAAGTAACTGTACACGAGAGTTGAGGTGTTTGGATTATTTTTGTCTGGTCTCTATCTATAGGAGTGTTTTCAAAATAGAGGGTATCGACCACTTTAAGTGTAGGAACCACACATGTTCTGTTCTTCTTTGCTAAAAGTACACGTTCAATCATCTCTTTATCAAGACAGCATCTAGCAATATCAGAAACCAATACATAGGGTGTTGTTACCTGTTTTAGTGCATTAAAGAGAGACTCCTGTCTGCTCTTTCCACCTACCACAAAACTATATTCCGAAAAATTTGACATAACAGTTATATCATCTTGAGATGATACTATTATGGTTTTTTCAAAGTTGTATATAGATTGAAACTCATTGGCCACTTTTAACCAAAGTGGTTGTTGTCCAATCCAGAGCCATTGTTTTTTAGGGGGCAGAGAGAAACGAGAGGCTGAACCTGCACCCAACAGTATTAATGTAGTATCGTTCAATGAAATCCCTTCTTTTCAAAGTGTAACCATATTATACAAGGGTAACCTTTAGTAACACTTTATTGAGAGGATTTGTAACAGTTTTTTATAAAAAAATGTTTCTAACCCGTTCTTAATGAAAAATAAGTTCACATTTTTCATTAAAAAAGTTATATTTTATTGAACTTTATTAACTAAACTGATGCCAAAAGGGAGTTCCTATTGTTGGCGTAGAAGGCGAGGCAAATTCTCGTTGTTGCATTGTACCTGCTTTGTACCCTAAATGTCCAGCTTCTACAGCATTTTTAAAGGCTTTTGCCATCAAAATTGGGTCTTGAGCCAACGCAATAGCAGAGTTTAATAAAACACCATCATATCCAAGTTCCATTGCCTCTGTTGCATCCGAAGGTCGTCCAATTCCTGCATCAACAATCAAGTTTAAGTCAGGGAATTGCTCTCTTATTGCTTTAAGGTTATCGGGATTCATTAATCCTTTTCCTGAACCAATCATTGAACCCCATGGCATAATAATTTTACATCCTACATCTGCCAATCTTTTAGCCACAACTAAATCATCTGTTGTATAAGGAAAAACTTCAAATCCCTCTTTAATTAGTATCTCTGCCGATTTTACTGTCTCAAATGGGTCAGGTTGTAGGTTATATTGGTCACCTATTACCTCAAGCTTTATCCAATTTGTATCAAAAACTTCCCTTGCCATCATGGCTGTGGTTATTGCCTCTTTAGATGTATGACATCCTGCTGTATTTGGAAGCACATGAATATTAAGTTCTTTAATAATATTCCAAAAGTTGTTTCCTCCACCTTCTCCTGCTGATTGACGGCGAAGTGCAACTGTTACAATCTCTGCTTCGCTCTCTTTTATCGCCTCTTCCATATTGGCAGGGCTTGGATAGAGTGCTGAACCTATAAGAAGTCTAGAGTTTAATGTTTTTCCACCTATTTCCCATGTGTCGTTATTCAAATCATCCTCCTTGAACGGGTGCTAAAATATCTATATTGTCACCATCTTTAATAATGGTCTTTTCATAGCTTTTTATTGAAACAAAAGTAGTATTAATTGCTACTGCAAACCCTTCTGTTCTGTAGTTAAGAGCTTTTATCATTTGGCGAATATTTAGACCCTCTTCAAGCTCTTGAATTTCGCCATTTACGGAAACTTTTATCATCTTTTCCCTTTGTTTTTTGTAGGGTGTTGTGCCTCACAACACCGTTTTAATTATATCAATCTGATTTTCACGGTGTTTTCATGGGAAAACACCCTACCGTTATAAATTTTATTTTGAATGAAATATCCCCTCATTCAAAGCTTTCTCAACCACAGCAGGAGCAAGAAGGTACCCATGTCGATAAAGCCCATTTATTCGTGTAAGCCCATCTTCATTTTCAATTCTAGGAAGATTATCTTTAAATGCAGGTCTACAGTTGGTCTCTGTATTAACCACACGTGCCTCTCCAAATTGAGGATGAACAGTATATAGAGCTGAAAGAAGCTCTAAGTTTGAACGAACAGATATTGGAGACATATCTTCACTCTCTATCTCACTTGCTCCAATGATATAGCGTTTAGAGTTTGGAGTTTGTGAAATTTTACACTCTTTGCAGTACTCCAACTCAATCCCCTCACACCCATTTCCTCGTGGAACAATATAGATTTTATATCTAGGATGTAGCAGACGGGTAGGGCGTTTAATATCTATCTCTTTAGACTCAACCCAAATAACCTCTCCACGAACACCACGTAAATCAGAAAAA
>Ga0256826_1000062_pt1 | contig 50239 bp, 48 predicted proteins | sample CV79metaG_FD_185975 | JGI IMG/M metagenome (GOLD analysis project Ga0256826, IMG submission 185975) | Hydrothermal vent microbial communities from East Pacific Rise, Pacific Ocean - CV79 | ecosystem: Environmental > Aquatic > Marine > Hydrothermal vents | place: Pacific Ocean: East Pacific Rise...
CATGTGACGGATGCTGAAACCTTTCTCCCTTATCGAACTTCTCTGGCTCTTTTACAGGCCGTGATGTTGAGTTATCCTAGTGCATATCAGCATAAACAGCCTCCCTACGAGTATGAATTTGAACGCTTGCCCATGGATCTTATTCTGGGCAGTAAGCAGCTGCGCAAGGAATTGGAAACTGGTACTGCGGTGATGGAACTGGAAGCGGCGTGGCAATCAGGATTGACTGAGTTTGTAAATCTACGTACTCCCTATTTATTATATGAATAAGGAAAAATGATGACGTCGTAAAAACTCTTCTTCTTCGTCACTGCCAATTTGCTGTTGTTACGACGTACTTAAGTACGCCTCACCCCATCAAATTTGCGTTCCTTGAATATGAAGTTTTTTACTTAGTCATTGACAAGTTTACTTTTTACGAGTGTGTCAAAAATGAAAAAAAACACATATACCCTGGCTGAGCTGGCGGAGGTTGCGGAAACTGAAGTGTCAGAGAGCAAAGATCTTGTGATAAGTGGTTTCGCCCCCCTTGAAACGGCAGTAACGGGTGATATCAGTTTTCTGGTAAAGGCTGCGCACAGTGATTTACTTGATACTTTCGAAGGGAGCGCAATCATCGTGCCATTGGATTTTGAAGAGGCTGATGTACCTGTGTTACGAGTTAAAGATCCTTATCTTGCCTCCGCAAAAATTCATACCCTGCTACTCAAGGAAGCATTTCAGGCACAGGGGGTGCACGAAAAAGCCTATGTGGAAAAGGGAACTGGAGTACCTGAGGAAATAAGCGTGGCACCTTTGGCGTATATTGGTAAAAACGTAAAACTGGGTAACCGGATCAAAATTGCTTCCGGGGCGGTGATTGGAGATGATGTGGAAATCGGTGATGACACCACTATTCACGCCAATGTAACTATTGAAAAAGGATGTAAGCTCGGAAAACGGGTTACTGTTTTCTCTGGTGCTGTCATTGGCAGTGATGGGTATGGGTATGCCACAGATAACCGTGGGGTTCACAGCAAACGTCCACAGGTTGGTATTGTGCAGATTGATGATGATGTGAGCATTGGGGCAAACGTCTGTGTGGATCGCGCTGCTTATGGTGTTACTCATATTAAATCCGGCTGTAAAATTGATAACCTGGTGCAGATTGCCCATAATGTTGAGCTGGGTGAAAATTGTCTGATTGTCTCTCAGGTGGGTATCTCCGGTTCAACAACCCTTGGCAGAAATGTTGTTTTAGGCGGGCAGGTTGGAGTTGCCGGGCATATTACGCTGGGTGATGGAGTCATGGTCGCTGCTCAAAGTGGTGTGCATAATAAGCAAAAACCCGGGATAACTGTGGGTGGGTCTCCGGCAATCCCCATAAAGACCTTTGCTCGTGCTGCCATTCAATATGGTAAGTTACCAGAAATGCGACGCGACCTAAGAAAACTGAAAAATGAAATCGCTGAATTAAATAAAAAAGGTGAAAAAAATGAGTGATGCAATAGCCGTCGAGAATCTTGATATAGTTGAAATTTTAAACCTTCTTCCCCACAGATATCCCTTTATCTTGTTGGACAGGGTACTTTCGGTTATTCCGGATCAAGAAGTGACAGCTTTAAAAAACGTGAGTATAAATGAGCCGTTTTTTCAGGGACATTTTCCAGGCAAGCCGGTGATGCCCGGAGTGATGATGCTTGAAGGGATAGCCCAGGCTGGTGCTATCCTGGCTTACTACTCCACACCGGAAAATGTTGGAGAGAAGCTGATCTATTTTGTTGGTATTGATAAAGTGCGTTTTCGTAAACCTGTGGAGCCGGGAGATCAGCTGATTTACAGCCTGCATCTGCTGAAAAAGAAACGAGGTATCTGGAAGCTGGCCGGGAAGGCACATGTTGGCGATACGCTTGTTGTAGAAGCAGAACTTATGGCAGCTTTCGGGTAAATCATATGACTATTCATTCCACGGCGATTATAGATAAAAAAGCTCAACTGGCAGCAGATGTTTCAGTGGGAGCTTATGTGGTAATTGAAGGCAATGTGACCATTGGTGCCGGAACCGTCTTGGCCAGTCACGTCAGAATTTCCGGTATATGTGAAATCGGTACAGACAACTTTATAGATTCTTTTGCGGCCATTGGTGGCGCCCCTCAGGATCATGGTTATAAAGGCGAGCCGACAAAGGTTATCATAGGAGATAATAATCAGATTCGTGAGCATGTCTCAATCCATCGTGGAACTGTTGAAGGAGATGGAAAAACCGTTATTGGTAATAATACAATGATGATGGCGAATACCCATCTTGCCCACGACGGTTTCCTTGGTGATTTTGTTGTTGTTGTCAATGGTGCTCAATTGGGAGGACATACCAAAGTTGCCTCCCATGCAACCATTGGAGGACTTTGTGCTTCTCACCAGTTTACCCGGATTGGAGCTTATGCCTTTGTGGGGGGAAAATCAGCCATTATTAAGGACATTCCTCCCTATGCTATGGCAGTGGGTGGCCGTGGTGATATGAAAATTTCCGGTTTGAATAAAATAGGTTTGCGCAGAAATGGTTTTAACTTGGAAACAATAAAAAAAATTAATGCAGCCTATAGGATTCTTTTTTATTCCGATCTTCTCCATAATGATGCCCTTGCTCGAGTTGAACAGGAATTTTGCGGGATCCCCGAAGTTGATGAACTTGTAAAATTTATAAGAGAATCAAAACGTGGTGTTGTAAAAAACACCTGAATTTATCAGCACCCATTGTTAACAAATGAATGTAGATCCTGCTAAAATTGGAATAATTGCCGGCTCAGGCCAATTTCCCCTTCTCTTTATTCGAGCGGCCAAAAAAGCTGGACGAAAAACTGTACTTATTGCCCATCAAAATGAGACCAGCGAAAAGGTGGTACGTGAGGCCGATGAAGTGTGCCGGGTTAAACTTGGACAACTTGGCAAGGTAATAAAATATTTTCATAAGCAGGGAGTTGGTGAAACAGTTTTTATGGGAGCCGTTACCAAGAGTAGAATTTTTAAAGATTTTCTCCCGGATATAAAGGGGTTGAGTCTCTGGAATAAAATTGATAATAAGCAGGACGATGCCATTTTACGCGCAGTTAGCGGAGTGCTTGAAAAGGAAGGAATCAGTGTCCTGGAGTCCACTTGTTATCTTGAACACCTGTTCTTTCCTGCCGGGGTTCTGACAAAAAGAAAACCTAACCAGAATCAGCGCAAGGATATCGAATTTGGCTGGAAAAATGCCCGGGGAATCGGTGCCATGGATATTGGTCAATGTGTGGTTGTGCGTAATTGTTCTGTTGTCGCCGTCGAAGCTATAGAGGGAACTGATGCCTGCATTAAACGGGGCGGAATGCTGGCAAAAAAGAAAGCAGTGGTCGTAAAGGTGAGGAAACCGGGGCAGGATTTTCGATTTGATCTCCCTGCCATTGGTATTAAAACTATAGAATCTCTGGCCAGCGTGAAGGGTGCTGTTTTGGCGGTTGAGGCTGGCCAATCCCTGCTTTTTGATTCGGATGCCATGATTCGGGCTGCTGATGCTGCTGGTATAGTAGTGGTTGGGGTTAGTGAAAACCCTGATGGTACTCTGAAGTTTTGATACAGTCCCTTAGTGTTTTTTCAGCAGATATCAATGACAGGAAATAAAATGATATACCTGCAGAGGAGATTTCTTCTGGTTTGTTCGGGTGTTGTTTTTATCAATCCCGTGATAATGATTTCGGTCTTCCGTTCCGGGCAGCAGGGTGCAAATCTGCTATTGCCGGTGCCTGCGATTCTTGTTTGCCAAAAGTCCTCCGCAAATCGATCCCGATCCTTCTGAAACAGCAACAGAGTATTTTTAATTGGCCGGTTGTGGAAATAATGCTCCACCATACAGCATCAAGCTGAGATTGAAGGCTGATTTTGATATGATTATGGTTGGAGAAAGAAACCCTTATATCATAGATAAATCCTTATTTTCATGCTGGTTAATGATATTTTGGGCTGAGCGGGAGGAGTGTGTGTGAAGTTATTTAGTTTGTATGTCACTCTGGCATTATTCGCTCTAATTGTTTCATGTCCCAATATGGAAGAAATTATGCCCTTGGTCAGTGAACAGGGAGTTGGTATCCCGGGACATGAACTGGAGACTGTTTTTAATAAGTTTACATGGAGTACCAAAATTAAAACTGGCACCGGTGGTATTGGTCTTGGTTTGGCTATTTGCAAACAGATTGTTGAAGAGTATGGTGTAAAATATGGGTTGAAAATCAAAAAGATGGTGGGTGGGGCTTTGTTTTGCTTTATTTTTCCCTTGAAAGGCTAATGTGGTGATTAGTGGTGAAGATGTGTTACTAATGTTTTTTGAAAATCGGGTAGCGCAAGAAAAAGTACGAATGAGGAGGGTGGCGAAATGCAGGCAATGATACTGGCTGCCGGGTTTGGCGCCCGACTTCTTCCCTATAGCAGACTTCTTCCCAAACCCCTGTTTCCTCTCCTCAATGAACCGCTGCTTTTACTCACTATTAAACATTTGCAAAATGCAGGCTTTGACCATATTATTGTTAATTGTCATTATCTCAAAGAGCAGATAATTGAAGCATTAGCCGGGATGGTCGGAGTTGTCATTCAGGAGGAGAATATTGTTCTGGGTACCGGTGGTGGTTTACGTATGGCACTGACTCTGATGCGTGATGAGCCTGTTCTTGTTACAAATGGGGATATTTATCATTCCATTGATTATCGGGAACTATACAGGGCGCACACTGAAGCAGACTGTGCTGTTAGCATGGCCATGCACGATTGTAGTCGATTTAATAAGGTACTGGTGGAAGAAGGGTTTGTAACAAATTTTGACATGCAATCTGCTTTTAAGAATATGGCCTTTACCGGATTACATGTGTTGAACCCGGAAATTTTGAAGACAATCCCGGAAGAGGAGCAATTTTGTATTATAGATTGCTACCGTGCGTTGCTGAAAAATGGCAATACAATAAAAGCCGTGGATGTAAGTGGATGCTCATGGACCGATATGGGGACAGTGGAGGATTATCTTGCGTTGCATGGACAACTACTCAAAGGGGATATTGATCGCTGGCCCGAGTTTACAGAAACTTCCGGGAAGTCATATGTATGCAGCCGGGAAAATGAACAACTGTTGCACCACTCTTTTAAGGAGTGGGCCTGTGTTGGACGAGCGGATTTGCCCTCGAATGTAACTATTATGCGTTGTGTTGTCTGGGATGGAGCAGTCTTGCGTAAAGGGGAAATCTATTCAGATGCCTTACTGGTACCGGAGGAGATTGTTCAGCCCGCCCTTACCACTGGAATGTGAGATGTACCCCATATTTGTACTCTTCCCGGCTGTCTTCCTGATTATTCACTGTTCGGCTTGATTTTGAATAAGTAGGAGCCAGAGCTACCTCCACAGCATCTGAGAACCAGCTTTTCGTCCACCGCTTTATGGGAAGAACCATGTGGCCAAAGGGGTCAATCAGGAAAAGGGATACGGCTCCCAGTACTCGGCTGTTGAGCACTTTCTTGTCATTTGTCATTATTTGATGTTCAAGGGGAAGCAAAAGCTCTCCCAATCCTGCCCCCAGAAGAGGTGTGAAAATCATATCCTGAATGGATACCGGTTCTGCCCAGGCCTCAATACCAATTTCATAGATGGACGAAATAGTAAAGGAAAACCAGAAAGATTCCAGCCTGGAGAAGCCATAATGTCTGGCGTAGATATAATATGTGGAACCAAAATAGGGATGACCGATATAATTAATCCAATTGTTATCCTTATCCCACTCCCACGAAGCAACATTCTCCTTCCAGTTTTCCCAGCCGTGTCCGAAGGAGACATCATCTTTGTTCCAATTAGATATTTCTTCAGGGAGTAAATATATTATGCCCATTGCCGCAAGAGCTGGAATCGTAAAATAAAAAGTGTCTTCCCCCAAAACTGAATAACGTCCCAGCCAGCCATTTTGATCTGGTGGTTCCAGTTGATTGAAATAGTCAGTTAATGTGGGAATATCATTTTTGGCATCAGGTGAGGCAGGCTTCTGGAAATATCCATTTTCTATTGGGTTCCAGTCTTTCTTATAAAGAACATTGTATTCTTCAAATTTTTCAGAGTAGTCGTTATTCCCGGCATGCAGGATTGTGCAAGGGCGGAGAAGAGTTACAATGAGAAGGATCAGCACTGGTTGCAATATTTGTTTTGTCATTTTTTTATAAGCGGTATTGTCGTAAATAGTATTGTATTCTCTGGAAGAAGAGTTTGTTTTAGGGTATCAATACCAGAGAGAAAATGAAAAGCAAGGAATTACTCTTGAAATAAAGGACATACATGAAAAATGGAGGTTTTTTGCGCTGGCGAGTGGCTGGTAAAGGCTTGTGCTTTTGCGTAAATGATACGTTATGGATATTCAAATTGTTATAAATCAATGGATGAATCAGCTCGTCGATAATCTTCCTGTAGGTTATGCTTTTGGTGCAGGGATGGTCTCAACGGTTAACCCCTGTGGTTTTGTCATGCTGCCGGTGTATCTTTCACTTTATATGGGGACCGATGACGGTGAGCTGTCCGATAAATCGTGGATCTCACGATTATGGACTGCTGTCTGGGTAACAACTGTTGTTTCTGCAGGGTTTGCCCTCTTTTTTGGAATCGTGGGTGCCATTGTTTCAGCGGGGGGGACTCTGATTATGGATGTTGCCCCCTGGTTTTCGGTGGTTATTGGGGTGGCGCTGGTGCTGCTTGGTATCTGGCTGCTTTTGGGAAATCATCTCTCGGTTTCTTTTACTTCGCGCATCAGTGAAAAAATAGGTGATCCCCGTAATGTGAGTATAACGGGGTTTTTCCTTTTTGGTATTGCCTATGCAATTACTTCTCTTGGCTGCACCCTCCCTATATTTCTTATGGTTATTGGCTCTTCCATTGCCTCTGGAAATTTTATGGATGGGATGGTACAGTTTATCAGTTACTCACTGGGGATGGGAGCTGTCCTGCTGGTTCTGACTCTTGGTATGGCATTTCTGAAAAAAGGGGTGATCGTAGGAAAAATGCGAAGCGTGATGCCTTATATCCAGAAAATTTCTGGTACATTTATTATCCTGGCCGGGTTGTATACCATCTATTACTGGGCGAATAAAGTGTTTGGTGACGGATATTGATATTTCATGTTTTTACGAGTGTATCAAATGTGTTTTTTTACAGAAGAATCTTTCCTATGGGGAGGACGACCTTGTTTTATTCTAAACTTCCTTATCCCAGTTTTGCGGCCAGAAAACAAGTGGCACAAAAATTGTGGCATGGAAAAATATGCTCTTTGAACAAGTAGGATGACAGTTTCCTTATTGAGAAATGCACCTTTTTCAAGGTAATCTTTTGATTTTTACTTCCTGATATTATTTATTGAAATTTGTGGAAATGGTTAGTAGGCATTCCACTGAAGCCTATTCATGTCTGTTAGCAGTTCTGCAGAATTATCATAAGAAAAAGGAAAGAGTAAAAATGAAAATTATTGGAATATCTGCAAGTGCAAGAAAAATGAAATCTACCTATTTTCTACTGGAACAGTGTCTTCAGGAATCCAGTCGTACGGCGGAATGCCTGGGGAAAAGTCTTGAGGTTGAGTTAATAGATCTTGCGCCATTGAAGATGAATGGCTGCATTGCCTGTGGTAAATGCAGGAAAGGCGTGTTGTGCAGTCAGGATGATGACTTTCAACCATTGATTGCCAGGCTTGCTGATCCCGCAATTGTGGGAATCATCGTGGCAACTCCGGTATATATGGGCTGCATGTCAGCTCAGGCTAAGGCATTTATTGACCGAACGGTTCTCTTCAGGCGTAACGGTTTTATGTTTAAGAATATACTTGGTGGAGCAATTGCCGTGGGTGGTTCAAGGAATGGTGGTCAGGAATTAAGTATCCAGGCAATTCATGCGGGGATGATGATCCACGATATGATTATTGTGGGTGATGGTGATCATTTCGGCGGGGCTGCCTGGGGAAGTCATCCTGATGGTTACAAAGCTGATGAAACGGGAATTTCCACTGCTAAAAATCTTGGCAGACGCATGAGCGAAGTTGCGTGTATGATGCAAGAGTAGATGCAGACAAGTTGTTCGTGAGAAATGCGGGTTAGCTGTAATCTGTATATGCCATACCTTGCAGCTGCTGAGCAAGTGTAATAATTGTTTCTGAATTTTCTATACGTTCTATCTGCCTGCTGTCCATAGCGGAAGAACCATTAAATGCTCCCCAGATTGCACCGGCCATGGCACCAATGGTATCAGTGTCACCGCCCATGGCACATATTCGATCAAGCATTGATTGAAAGTTTCCGGATCTGCAGGTAAGAGCAAAGTATATTGCTGTTTGAGTGGATTCGGAAGCGGCAATGCCATTGCCCAGTTCTTTTTTTATAATGCTATCTGGAAATGGATCTGCCACCAGCATTGCTTTGCTGCAAAAGGCTATTTTTGTTTTGTATATTTCCTCATTGCACCAGGCAGGAAGAGCGTTAAGGATAATCGTTGTTTCCCAGTCATGCAGTGCTGCACCGGTTACAAAAGCAATGAGTTTTGCCCCTTCTATAGCCAGAGGGTGGGCGTGGGTAATTTCTGAACATTTTGCAACATTATCTGCTAGATCCTTCTGGTTGTCTGGAAAGCACATTGCCAGTACCGGTGCTCTCATGGCAGCACCGTTTCCATATGAACCATCACTGAAGGTTGCTCTGTTAACGTCTTTCCAGGATACTCCTGTTTTTATCTTTTTAAGTAGCCTGGTAGCACTTCTGCCATATCCACGTGACCATTTGTAGCTTTTAGCAAAAACAGTGGCCAGGTGATTTTGGTCGATACGGTTGTTTTTTATAAATGATGTGGCCACATCAATGGCCATCTGGGTGTCATCTGTGTATCTGAGCTTACCGGTTTTTGTTCTGCCGATAACTTTCCAGAGTAATCGTTCAAGTTGCCCGCCTTCAAAAAAAGCACCATGGGTATCACCCCTGGCGAGTCCCGAAAAACATCCGCTATATTTGTCTAGATTGATCACGGTTATAGCAGTACAGAGGAAGAGAAAAGGTTTTTATGAATGTATGCTACTCTTATTCCTGCATAAGGTTAGTACTAAGGTATCGCTCTCCCGTATCCGGCAGAATTGTGAGGATGGTTTTACCCCGGTTTTCTTCTTTTTGGGCAAGTTCTCTTGCTGCCCAGGCAGCGGCACCAGATGATATCCCGCAGAGTATCCCTTCGGTTTTGGCTAGTTGCCTGGCGGTTGCAAAAGCATCATCGTTTTCTATCGTGATTATCTGATCAATAAGAGCAGTATCAAGATTTTTGGGAATAAAGCCTGCCCCAATGCCCTGGATCTTATGGGGGCCAGGATCCCCTCCTGAAAGTACGGGTGAATCAGCAGGTTCAACAGCTACACCAATAATGGCCGGATTCTTTTTTTTCAGCATTCTCATCACTCCGGTGAATGTACCACCGGTTCCCACACCGCAAACAAAAATATCGATTGTACCGTTGGTGTCATGCCAGATTTCTTCGGCAGTGGTAGTTTCATGGATTGTTGGATTTGCCGGATTCTCAAACTGGCGTACCATAAACGTGACACTGTTATCCTGGCAGATTGCCTCTGCTGCCTCAATAGCTCCTTTCATTCCTTTGGCCGCGGGGCTGAGGATAAGTCTTGCACCAAGGTGTTTGAGAAGGGTTCTGCGTTCAAGGGACATGGATTCCGGCATGGTGAGAATGAGTGGCAGGTTCTTCTGCGCACAGATAAAGGCCAGTCCCAAGCCTGTATTCCCGGAGGTCGCTTCCACTATGGTCGTTGTTTTTCCAATACTCCCGTTGGCGATGCCGGCTTCAATCATGGAATGAGCAATACGATCTTTGACACTGCCCATGGGGTTTCTGGATTCCTGTTTAGCCAGGACTACAGTGCTGCAGTTGAGGGAGAAATTATGCAATTGCAGGAGCGGGGTGTTGCCTATAGTCAGAGTTAGTTTGGTACTCATAAAGTGCCACCTTTTCTGCCGGAATAGATAAGTTCCGGACGTTTGAGTACAACCCTTGTGTCCGCTGGAACGGATTCAGTGAGCCAGATATTGCCGCCAATAACTGATCTGGCACCAATTGTTGTTTCACCACCAAGGATGGTGGTGTTGGCGTATATGATAACATCGTCTTCAATGGTGGGATGACGCTTAATCTGCTGCATTTTGATCCCGGCATCTTTTGGTAGAGAGAGTGCGCCAAGGGTTACCCCCTGGTACAAACGGACAGACGCACCAATTATGGTGGTTTCTCCAATAACGACCCCGGTTCCGTGATCGATGAAAAATCCGGGGCCGATGGTGGCACCGGGATGTATATCAATGCCGGTTTGACTGTGGGCATGTTCGGTCATTATACGGGGGATAATTGGTACACCGAGCACGTGTAGCTCTTGTGCCATTCGGTAAATTGAGGTGGCAAGAAGCCCTGGATAGCAGAAAATAACTTCATCGGAACTTGCTGTTGCCGGGTCCCCTGCAAGAGTTGCCCGGATATCGGTTGACATGAGGGTAGAGATCTCCGGCAGTTTCTCGATAAAAGCAAGAGCCGTTTTATGACTACGCTCTTCGCAGTTGGTGCATGGCAGGTTTGCTCTGCGGCAATCATGGCGAATGGCCATGATGATTTCAGTGGTTAACCGTTCGTACAGTTCGCTGGTTTCCTTGCCGAGGTAATATTCGAGATTGGAGCTGTGCAGCTTTGTTTTGGTAAAATAACCGGGAAACAGTATCTGTCGTACCTGATATATAATATCGATTATGGCATGGTGGGACGGAATCGGTACCGGCCCAACATGGTCGAAACAGTCTTCGGTTTGCCAGGCAGCAACAAGTTTTTTTACAACCGGCGGAACTCTGTTGTGAAGACAGGCCTCGTTGTGATTCTCGTGTTCACAGTGTTCCGGAATATGGATAGTCGTTGTCACCAGTATACCTTCCTTATTTTTGAGCCTCACCATCCTGCATTTTCTTTCTGATCTCTTCTATGGCTTCACCCAGCGGCATACCATTAAACATTTTGGCATTTGCATCCATGTCCAGCACTTCCTGCCAGGCAGCAATGGCCGCTTCCGGTTTGTCAAAATCGTAGAGTAAAACGATTCCCTTGTTTAGGCGTGAAGGAAAATGAGCCGGTTGTATGGAATAGGCTTTTTCAAATGATTCAATTGCTTTTTCCGGTTGTTGGTTTCTGCGGTACATAACTCCAAGGTCAGTCCACACATCGGGGTTCCTCGGCTGCAGCTCAAGGGATCTGGTGTAGGCACTGATGGCTTTCACAACCTGCCCTGTATCGTAATACAGATGCCCCAGTCTGGTCCATGCTTCAACATTGTTATTATCTCTGGTTACTTCTGCTTCAAGGCTGCTGATGGCCTCCATAGTCTGCTGCTCCAGTTGTTGCTGTTGCTGATCCACTGGTGCCGCAGCTTGAGTGTTTGGTACTGCTGAAGTGGAAACTGTGTTAGGTCCCAGTTTATACACGGCAAAGATGGAGCCTCCAATAAATCCGGTTACGAGTCCTGCAATAAGCGCATAGAAGACAAATTCCTTTTTTACCATAGTACTTTTTTCTGTCATTGTTATTTTCCTGGTTCGTAGGTTGAGGTGGATTGAGGTTTTGGGTCAGTTCAAAAAATATAGGAAGTAAAAGAGTTCTGTCAATATCCTTTTGTATGAACTTAACGCCCTGCGTGCAAATTTTAGTCGTTCACCGGCACTCCAGTTTTACACGATCAGGCCGACTCACGTATGACTAATATGTTTCGCCGACCTGCTTGTGCGAATCTGAAGCACTGGCAAATGATTACTGTCGTATAATGATCAAGTCTACCACTATCTTTCAGGTCTGGTGAACGGTTACTGCGAATTTAATGTGCAGTTCCGGTAGAGCGTAGCAAAATCGGACAAAAAACAACGTAATGTCCGATTTTGCTGCACTCTACCAGGATTACAATCAATAGTTGATTACTCCTGCACTGACAAAATTAAAAAGAAAATAATGGAAATTGCAAACAACAGCAAGAATAATATGACACTCTGTGGTGTTAGTTTGTCTGCTTTAGGTGCAATACAAAAAAGTATGAAGACTAACCCGAAAAGTTGGAAAACTTTTTAACGACATAAGCGATAGATTACAGAAAATCAATAGAGAAAGGGGTGTTCAAAAGTGCAATGTATGCTATACACAGGCCAAATCGAACAATAAAAAAAGGTGATATTCTGAAAATATAGAATATCACCTCTTAGTAACTGGAGGCGGCGAGCGGATTTGAACCGCTGAATCATGGTTTTGCAGACCAGTGCCTTAGCCGCTTGGCTACGCCGCCTGGAAGATGCCTGAACCAGCATCAGGCCCACTTTATACCACAGTTTGTTATTTTAACAAGAGGAAAATGTTAATGGATATTGATTCACTGGTAAGACAGAACAAAGATGTGCTTGCAGGACTGGAGCAGCAGCTGTCCTATCGTTTTACCGACCTGCGCCTGTTACAAAAAGCATTGATTCATTCATCATTTGCTTTTGAACAGGCTCATGTTGGTAATAATAATGAGATTCTTGAGTTTTTAGGTGATGCCGTACTTGATCTGGTTATCGGCCACACCTTGTGCCGCAGGTATAAAGAGATGCGGGAAGGAGAACTCACTCGCCTGCGCTCTGCTCTTGTTAACGAAACCCATCTGGCCACAATGGCTAGAAACCTTAATCTTGGTGACTATCTTTGTCTTGGCAAAGGGGAAGATGCCTCTAATGGCCGGAATAAATCGTCCATCCTTTCCTGTGCCTACGAGGCTGTTATTGGTGCCGTTTTTGAGGATAGTGATTATGGGATGGTGGAATCTGTTATCTGCAATTTCTTTATTCCAACAATGGCTGCCAAAAAGGAAGAACTGCTTATGGCTGATGGCAAAAGCAGATTACAGGAGGCTCTACAGGAAGCATTTAACCAGGCACCGTCTTACCGACTTGACGATGAGGAGGGACCATCCCACCAGAAGATTTTTACGGTCTCCGTTGTTTTCAGGGATGTTGCTCTGGGCTCAGGTACCGCAAGTTCTAAAAAGGAAGCGGAACAAAAAGCTGCGGCGGCAACTCTTGTGGATTTGGCTGACGTGATTAAACGTTTTAAGGAGTAGCGGCTTTGCTCGTTATTCCTGTCTTTATTCCCCATATGGGCTGTCCGCAGCACTGTCTTTTCTGCAATCAGATCACCATCAGTGGCCACGAGGCGGATTCTTCTGATGATGCTGGACTTGTAACTAAAACTGTTCGGGAATGGCTTGATAGATGCCGGAAACAGGATAAGGTACAGGTAGCCTTTTATGGTGGCTCCTTCACCTGTCTTCCCCAGGAACGTCAACGGAATATGCTTGAAGCGGTGCATCCCTTTATTGAGGCAAAAGAAGTACATTCTATTCGCCTTTCAACCAGGCCTGATTGCATAGATGACACCGTTTGCGATTTTTTAAAACGAAACAATGTCAATACCGTTGAACTGGGAGTGCAGTCCCTTGATGATAAGGTCTTACAGGCAGCATGGCGGGGGCACACGGCAATGGATTCTGTTCGCGCTGCAAGGTGTATTGTCAAAAATGGCATTGAACTGGGGATCCAGCTTATGCCTGGGTTACCGGGGGAAACAACCTGCTCCTGGTTTGCTACCGTGAGAGAAGTTGTTCGTCTGCGCCCTGACTGTGTGCGTATATATCCAACCCTTGTAATTGGAGGTTCCGGTCTGGCTGTGCGATTTATGAGTGGCTCTTTTCAACCAATCACCATGAACAGAGCTATTGCTCTTTGTTGCCAGGCAAAAGATATGTTTGACAGTGCGGGAATTAGAATCCTGCGTATGGGGCTGCAGGCCTCAGAAACCCTTGAGAAACAGTTACTGGCAGGGCCCTATCACCCCTCTTTTGGGGAGATGGTAACTGCCAGACACTGGTTCAGGCGTGCCAGGAAACTGCTGGCTACACTTCCTGAAAATAGAAAAATGATTATGCAGATATCGGACCTTGATATTTCGGCTTTTGTGGGGCAGAAACGTATAAATATTAATCGGTTACAGGAAATTATAACACAGACCAACGGGAACCGAACATTCACGCTGGAAACGGATGCGAATCTTATGCGGGGGACACTTACGTATGTTATCGCTTAACCATTTGGATATTCGTTATGGGGATAAGCATCTCTTTAAAGATCTTTCTATTCAGGTGCATCCCGACAACCGTATTGGTTTACTCGGTGTGAATGGAGCCGGGAAATCCACTCTTCTAAAAATCATGGCCGGAGTCACAGATTGTGACGATGGGGTACGCAGTTGCGCCAAACATTTCAGCGTGGCCTATCTGCCCCAGGAATCCAGTGCCCTGGTGTCCGGTAAAAGTTTGTATCAGGAGGCAGAGAGTGCCTTTGCTGAACTTCTTGCACTGCAAAAAAAAGTGGATCAGATCCATGAACAATTGACCATTGTTGATTCCAGTTCGGCTGAATTTAACGACATGCTTGAAAGGCAGGGAGAAATTCAGCATCGTCTGGAAGGCAGCGGGATTTATACCATGCGAGCCAGGATAGAAAAAATCCTGCTGGGGCTTGGTTTTCTCACCGAAGATATGGATCGGGAGGCCTCCACCTTTTCCGGTGGATGGGTAATGCGTCTTATGCTTGCCAAAATGCTCCTGGCAGCGCCATCTCTGTTGCTTCTTGATGAACCGACAAACCATCTTGATCTTACTTCGCTTACCTGGTTGGAAGAATTTTTGCGTTCCTATAATGGTGCCATGCTGATTATTTCCCATGACAGAACGTTTCTTGATAAAGTGACCGGCATCACCTGGGAACTTAGTCTTGGAAAACTGGCTGTGTATAAAGGAAACTACAGTTACTATGAAAAGGAACGGGTTGAACGTAAAGCCATAGAAAAAGCGGCCTATGACAATCAGCAGGCGCATATTAGGCAGACTATGCGCTTTGTGGAACGATTCCGTGCCAAATCCACCAAGGCCAAGCAGGTTCAGAGTCGGGTAAAACAACTGGAAAAATTAGAACTTCTGGAGATTGGTGAAGAGAACAGGCAGATTAAATTCAGCTTTCCCCCGGCACCGGATTCAGGAAGAGATATCCTTATCATCGATGGGCTTGATAAAAGTTTCGACGGAAAAGTTGTATTTGAAGATGTGAATCTGCAGTTTCAACGTGGAGACAAAGTCGCAGTAGTGGGAGTGAACGGTGCCGGTAAATCCACACTGCTAAAAATTGTCAGTGGGGAGATAGCACCCGATTCGGGGTCGGTGAAACTCGGACACAATGTTAGTCTTACCTATTTTGGTCAGCATCAGGCTCAGGAATTGAGCCCGGCACTCACTGCATTTGATACACTGTCACTAGCTGTGGAGGATATGACGCTTACCCGCATTCGCTCGCTGCTGGGTGCGTTTCTTTTTCGAGGGGAAGACGTGGATAAAAAGGTGGCTGTTCTTTCCGGGGGGGAAAAATCGAGATTGGCTCTTGCTAAAATGATAGCCATTCCAGCTAATTGTATGCTTCTTGATGAGCCTACAAATCATCTGGATATGAGTTCTCAGGAAGTCCTGCAGCAAGCCATGGCGCAGTATGATGGCTTTTTACTGGTTGTTTCTCATAATCGTTATTTTCTTGACAGTTTTGTGAATAAGGTCGTGGAAGTCAAGGGGCATCGGCTGACTGTATATGAAGGGAATGTAGGCGATTATATACGAAAAACCCAAGGGGAGGAAACAGAACAGAAACCTGTGGGGAAGAAGTTAGCGTCGGCAGAAGCAAAGGAAAAAAAATCCACTGGCCAGCAGTTGTCCAGAAAAGCGCAGCGAAAGCAGGAGGCGCAGGCACGGCAGGAAAGAAATAAAAAAATCGGTCCCTATAAAAAACAGGCGGAAGAAGCTGAGCGAAAAATCGAACAGCTGGAGCAACAGAAAACGGATCTGGAAAAAAAGATGGCCGATCCTGATCTCTATCAGGATCAGGAGGCCTGGGTAAAAACCTCCAAAGGGTATGATGATACCAGCCGGAGATTACAACGCTGGTACGATAAGTGGGAGCTTGCCCAGGAGAAGCTGGAGCAGGTAGATTACTGATAAAAGAGCTTTTAAAGTACCATCAATTCTGTAATGCTATGGCAAGAACTTTACTCAAGTCACTTAGATCAAAAGGCTTGCTGAGTGAAGCACAAAAATCGAAAGGCTCACAATCTGACATAACCGGGTCGTTGGAATAGCCGCTGACAACAATGATTCGAGCGTGCGATTCAACTTTCAACAGTTTTGCAGCAGCCTATTCACCACCCATTCCCCTGGTAATGGTCAGATCCATAATGACGAAATCCATGGGTTCGCCCAGATTCTGTAATTCCTGATATTTATTGAGTGCTTCTTGCCCGTCTTTTACCAGGATTGTCTCATGGCCAAATGCCTTGAGTTGTGCAGTTCTGGCTGCCTGGGTGATATTGTTGCCATTAGACTTCTCAATAAATGATGTAATATCAGACCTCGTAGATTTTACGACAGTTTGTAGTGTAATTGTCATATAACAGGATGATACAAAGACTGGACACTTGTACCGCCTGAATTCTCAGTTCTCAGTCGCGGAACATTATAACTGAATGTCTGTTTTTGTTCATAAACATTGTTTACAGACCTCATCAAATGGTAGCGAATTTGTATTCGCAGCCTGTGAGGACTTATGGTAAATAGAGCAAAAGTGGATAGTTGCTGGTCTGAGCTATCAGTTGTCAGTTACTGCACATTGAAAACTGACAACTGAAAATTTTTAACAACACAAGAAACGGTGCAATGTGTCTAAAATTTAGCACTACTTTAAAGCACGATTACGATGTCTGAATTTAGCATATTATTTCCTGAAAAAGGGGGCAAGGAAAATAAAAAAAGGCCGTTACCCAATCAGGAAAACGGCCTTTTCAGCTTAACTGCGAATTATTATTTACGCGGGAGTATGCCTTACCAGTGGTGATTTGCAACATTCCTCTTCAGTCATATCGCCTTTCTCACGAACTTTCTGGAGAATTGCTTTCACTGCCGAGATGTTGTCGGGATAGATATTCTCCACACCAATGCTTTCGGTAAGATGGGTTCGTGCCATAACATCCATAACCTGTCCTTTGATGCCTGACATGGCGAAACCAATTTTGGCTGAGCGCAGACGGTTTACAATCATAGCAAGAGCTTCTTCACCCGATGCATCCATTTCGTTGATACCCTGGGCATCAAGAAGGATATATTTCAGTTCGGGATGATCTGTTCTGAATTTTGCCACCATCTCGTCAAGATAACTGGCATTGGCAAAAAAGAGTGATCCGTCAAATCGGACAACGGAGATATGTTTACAACTCTTGAGGCCAAAGTGGGTACTGCTTTGCAAAACATTATCCACATTCATGGAAAGCTCTGTTACGATTGGGCGCATAGATTTATAAAGGAAGACACCCATGGAAAGAACGAAACCAACCATAATACCTTTGTCAAGGTGTGGAGCAAAATAGAGGGTAACCAGAAAGCTGAGTACTGAAATAATACCATCATATTTTTGTGCATGCCAGGAATGAACAAACCCTTTGACGTTTACAAGTCCGATAACTGCCATCATAATAACCGCAGCAAGGGTTGCCTGTGGGAGATGGTAGAGCAGCGGGGTAAAGAAGAGCAGGGTGATAACGACCATAGCAGACGTTACAACCGAGGATACACCGGTAACAGCACCCGCTGCAAGGTTAACCGCTGAACGGGAGAAAGAACCGGACACTGAGTAACTACCACCAAAAGAACCAAAAATATTACCAAGACCCTGACCAATCAACTCCTGGTTTGCATCGATCTTCTGACCGGTTTGAGCAGCCATAGCTTTGGCAATGGCAATTGCTTCCATAAAGCCAAGGAGTGAAATAATAATTGCCGTTGGAAGCAACTTGAGGAATGTCTTAAGGGTGAGATCGGGAGCTTTAAATTCGGGCAAACCTTTTGGGATTTTCCCGACAATTGCACCACCACCTATCATTGTTAACCCAAGAGTTATATCTTTTCCTGTACTCTCGTCCTTAACAGTTTCTTTTGTCGGGTAAAGAGGTTTGTTTTTAACTTTTAGACGCCAGGTTTTGCCATCGGTAGCGATACCGGCAGGAAGGTTGTCTTTGGGATAAAAACTATATGTGTCGCCATCAACAACGGCCTCGAATTTCATCTCTCTTAATGCTTTGCGCAAGAGATGGGCTTCTTCCTTGGCATGATCCATATGTGAGGTGAGAATTTTTACTTCTGATTCAAGTTTGAGGAGTTCAATGGACGATCCACCATGTCCAGCTGATTCTGCGGCTTTCAGGTTATCAATAACCTTCCCGAGTTTTGCACGGTTTCCACCATGCTGTTCGATCATATCAGTAGCAGCATTGAACTCAATGATCTGTTCTGCGATGCCGGGAACTTTTAAAGTTGAGACATCAACTGTGGCATCATTATTAAAGCCGGTAAAATAAGAAATAACAGTAGTGATTAAAACCGCCACCAGTACGTTTGGAACTTTAGGAGCATATTTTTTCAACAGTGCCATAATGGTTACGGCTGAAACTGCGTAAATCAGGGTGGGGATATGGGTGTAATCCATTGCTGCCTTGCCTACGCGCATCATTGTTTCGTAATGATGCGGTGCCTTGTCCACATAGACACCAAAAAATTTGGAGAACTGCGAAGAGGCAATGATAATAGCTGCAGCGTTAGTGAATCCGTTAATTACCGGATGGGAAAGAAAGTTTACAATCATCCCCAGGCGCAGTACTCCAAGGGAAAACTGGAAGATTCCCACAACCAGAGCCAGGACGATGGAATAAGCGATAAATTCAGGAGATCCTGCGGTAGCCAGCGGCTCAAGGGAGGCTGCTGACATTAATGAAACAACAGCAACAGGTCCGGTTCCAAGCTGACGACTGGAGCCAAACAGTGCTGCCACCATGGGGGGAAGAAATGCTGCATACAGACCATAGTATGCGGGAAGCCCGGCAAGCTGAGCATAGGCCATAGACTGGGGGATCAAAACCATGGCAACGGTAATACCGGCCACCAGGTCAAGTTTGAACGTTTCCCCTTTGTACCCCTTGAACCAGAGTAAAAACGGAAAGATCTTTGCTAGAAACATATGTCAACCCTCTTGTTAAATGAATGGTTATATTGCAAATTGCAGAGTTTCTCAGAAAAAACGGGTTTTCGTTCAATGTCGAGGTATGTATGTTTTACCCGGACATGTGGCTGATATTCCAAGCATAAAAAGAACAAATAACGAAGACATCTGGCGAAAAAGCAATGTGCTGAGTTACTCAATACAATTAAAATAGCAGACTGAATGATCATTCATTCTGCTTTCTCAGGCAATTGGTAGCGCTGAACATCCTTTCCGTCAAGTATTTTTTACTAATTAATTAAAAACTGATTCTTCTGAGTTGTCTGTTGCCTGTCGAAAATAAGGTAACTATCTTCATATACAACTTTTTTTTTGGTGTGAAACTGTCGGCACGCTGACAGGAGAATGTGAAAATCAGGTTTCAAGGCATAAAAAAACCTTGATTCATAGCTGGTTTTCAGAGTAGTTTGGAAAGTTTTGTAAAAAAATATGGCTGGGAAATAACTTCCTTTATTGGGAAAGCTTATCAATTAAATGTAGTTTTGCAGGTGAAACAAATTGACAAAAAATAATGATTCACTCTGGATGTCAGGTAACGAAGCCATCGCATTTGCTGCCTATGAGGCGGGAGTGAAAGTTGCTTCCGGGTATCCCGGTACACCGTCCACTGAAATTCTTGAAAATTTATCCAAATACGATGGAGTGTACACCGAATGGGCACCTAATGAGAAAGTTGGCCTGGAAGTGTGTATCGGTGCATCTTTTGCCGGTGTGCGAACACTTGCTACTATGAAACACGTTGGGGTTAACGTGGCTGCTGATCCACTTTTCACAGCCTCTTATACCGGCGGTCGGGGTGGACTGGTTGTGATCTCTGCTGATGATCCTGAAATGCATTCTTCACAGAATGAACAGGATAATCGTAATTATGCGTTTGCGGCAAAGCTGCCAATGCTTGAACCATCCGATCCTCTGGAGGCAAAAGAGTTATTGAAAAAAGCTTTTGACTTGTCCGAAGAGATGGATACTCCAGTGCTGTTTCGTATCACCACTCGTATCGCCCATGTAAAAGGTGTGGTTAGCAAAGGGGAGATGAAAAGTTCTTCAGCCACCTGCGGTATTGAGAAGATGCCCGCTAAATTTGTTATGCTTCCCGGCAATGCCCGTATGCGGCGCGGGGTTGTGGAAAAGCGAATGGAAAAGCTGCGTGAGATAGCGGAGACTGATACCTTTAATGTAGTGGAGAAGGGGGATACCAAATGCGGTTTTATCACTTCCGGTGTTTCTTATCTTTATGTAAAAGAGGCCTTTCCTGATGCTGCAGTGCTCAAACTTGGAATGTGCTGGCCGCTGCCTGAGAACAAAATAAAAAAATTTGCGGCAAGTGTGGATGAACTTTATGTAGTGGAAGAACTTGATCCTTTCCTTGAACATCATATCAAGGCCATGGGCGTTGTCTGTCATGGCAAGGATTGTATTCCTGCCCAGGGAGAATTAAATACTTCTATTGTCCGTACTTCCATCGACCCCAATTCAGCACCGGATCTTTTTGCTCCTGCTGAACTCCCCATGCGTCCACCCAATATGTGTGCTGGATGTCCCCACCGTGGTGTTTTTTATAATCTTTCCAGAAAGAAGGATATCTTTGTTTCTGGTGATATCGGCTGTTACACCCTTGGTTTTCTGCCACCGTTGTCGGCCATGGATTCCTGTGTCTGTATGGGTGCATCTGTTACCATCGCACATGGTATGGCAAAAGCACTGGGAGAGAAAGGCAAGGGGAAGATTGTTTCAGTGATAGGCGATTCCACTTTTATTCATTCCGGTATTAACGGCCTTATCAACTCTGTATACAATGAGTCCAACTCGCTTTTGATTATTTTGGATAATAGGACTACTGCCATGACCGGTCAGCAAAATAATCCTGCATCCGGTTGTAATATCAAAGGAGAGGCTGCAAATGCCTTAAACCTTGAAAAATTATGCAAGGTAATTGGAGTAAAACATGTGGAGGTGGTTAATCCCCACAATATAGAAGAGTGTAAAAGTGCCATAAATAAGGGATTGGAACTTGATGAAATGTCGGTGGTTATTTCCCGGGCACCTTGTGTGCTGCTTCCTGAGATGAAAAAAGCAGAACATATTCCCTATCTTACCACCATTGAAAATTGCAGTGGTTGTACCGCCTGTATTAAGCTTGGTTGCCCTGCAATCAGCTGGACGCCGCTTACGCCTGAGGAGGCAGAAGCAAAAGGCTATAAGAAAAAACAGAAAGGCTACGCCGTCATAAATGGTGTACAGTGTAACGGTTGCGGTCAATGTGCTGTGCTGTGTAAATTCGAAGCAATTAACAGGAAGGGGGAATAACAATGGCCACCACAGGAAATATTCTCTTTTCAGGCGTTGGCGGGCAGGGAATTCTGCTTGCCAGCGAAGTTACTGCTTATGCCCTGCTCTCTGCTGGATACGACGCAAAGAAGAGCGAGGTGCATGGTATGGCTCAGCGTGGCGGATCTGTAACTGCCCAGCTGCGATATGGCAAAAAAGTCTACTCACCTCTTATTGAGCCAGGTAAGGCGGATATTCTGATTTCATTTGAGCTAATGGAAACTGCGCGTTATCTGCCTTATCTGCATAGTGAGTCCAGGGTTATTGTCAACACGCAGCAGATTAAACCTCCGGCAGTTGCCAATGGACAGCTTGCCTATCCGGTAAATGCACTTGATGCCATCAGGGATCAGAAGATAGATGTGGTTACCGTGGACGCTTTTGATATTGCCAGGGAAGCCGGAGAGGTGAAAGCTGCCAATATTGTAATGGTGGGTGCCATGTCCACATTTCTGCCTATGGATGTGAGTGTGTACGAAGAGATCATTAATACTCGTATTCCTGAGCGGTTTCGTGCCGTGAATTTAAAGGCCTTTGCTGCTGGCAGAAAGATAACTGGGTAAAAGAGAATGTCGAACAGGGAATGTCGAATGGTGAAGATCACTGTGACACATTGCCAAGTGGTAATTTGATTGATTTAAAGAGAGCTTAATATCATGACACTATATTGGGAAGAAGAAATCGAGACCCTGCCCCGGGTTGGCCTTGAATCTATACAACTGCTCCGCCTGAAACATCTGGTGGCTCGCATGTATAAAACGGTTGCTCCGTATCGTGAAAAAATGGATGCTGCAGGGGTTAGTCCGGATGATATTCAATCGCTGGCCGATCTTTCCAGACTGCCCTTTACTGTAAAAGAGGATCTGCGTGACAATTATCCTTTCGGGCTTTTTGCCGTGCCCATGGATGAGGTCGTACGTGTCCATGCATCATCTGGTACTACAGGAAAGCCAACGGTTGTTGGGTATACCAAAAAAGATCTGGAAACCTGGTCGGGAGTTATGGCTCGCGCTCTTACCTGTGCCGGTGCTACCTCAAAAGATATGATTCATAATGCTTATGGCTATGGGCTTTTTACCGGTGGGCTTGGGGCGCATTATGGTATCGAGCGGCTTGGTGCCACGGTGATTCCTGTATCTGGTGGAAATACCAAACGGCAGATCACCATTATGCAGGATTTTAAATCTTCCGTGCTGCTTGCCACGCCATCATATGCCTTAAATCTTGCAGAAACCATGGAATCATTGGGGGTTGATCCTCAATCGCTCTCTTTACGGGTGGGTGTTTTTGGCGCTGAGCCCTGGAGTGACAATATGCGTGACGAGGTGGAGCGCAAACTGAATATAAAGGCTGTTGATATTTATGGCCTGTCTGAGATTATCGGACCCGGTGTCTCCATGCAGTGCCTTGAAGGTGAAACAGGAATGCATATCTTTGAGGATCATTTTCTTCCTGAAATCATTGATCCTGATACTGGTGAAGTGCTGCCACCGGGAGAAAAAGGTGAACTTGTTTTTACGACTCTTACCAAAGAGGCCTTCCCGCTGATTCGTTACCGAACCAAAGATATTTCCAGACTTCTTTATGATGAATGTCCATGCGGCAGAAGCTTTGTGCGTATGGAAAAAGTAACAGGCCGCACCGACGATATGCTGATCATTCGTGGAGTAAACGTATTTCCATCTCAGGTTGAACATGTACTTATGGGAACGGAAGGTGTTGAACCACATTATCAGATTGTGGTAAACAGGATGGGGAATATGGACACCATGGATGTGGAGGTGGAGGTGAGCGAAAGCCTCTTTTCTGATGAAGTGAGGGTGCTTGAAAGTTTGGGGAAGCGAATCCAGGCGGACATTAAAGATATGCTTGGTGTGACCTGTAAAGTGAAACTGGTTGAGCCAAAAACCATCCAGCGCAGTGAGGGAAAAGCACAGCGAGTCATTGATAATAGAAAATTATAGTACTTGGAGATCTGACATGCGAGTAGAGCAAATTGCCGTTTTTTTAGAAAATAAATCAGGTCGCCTGGCTGAAATTACAGCAACCTTGGCAGCTGAAAATATTAATATTCGTGCCTTATCAGTTGCTGATACGGCAGATTTTGGTATCTTGCGCCTTATTGTTGATAATGTTGAAAAGGCAAAATCTGCTTTGAAGACAAATGGTTTTACAGTGGGGATCACCAATGTGATTGCTGTTGAGGTTACCGATAAAACCGGTGGCCTGGCCAAGGTCTTGAAAACCATAGAAGAAGAAGCATTGAATGTTGAATATATGTATGCCTTTGTCAATAAGAGTGGAGAAAATGCGGTGCTGATTTTCCGCTTTGACGATATGGATAAGGCTATTGAGTCTCTTATGCGTACAGGTTACACCATACTGAATGGTGAGCAGATTTGTGCTTTGTAGGTGAGTAGAAGTACTCATTATTAATTATTATTGAGGAGAAAAGTATGGAAAAGTTTGCAACAAAACTGCTGATGGCAGTTGTGGCAGTGAGCCTTTTTGCCATTCCTGTAAAAGCGGGAACCATTAAAGTTGGAGCAATTCTTGCCGCCACCGGTCCTGCATCCTTTCTAGGTGGCCCTGAAGCCAGAACCCTGGAAATGCTGGTAGAAGAAGTAAATGCAAAAGGCGGAATTAACGGAAACAGGATTGAACTGATTATTAAAGATTCTGCAGCCAGCCCTGAAAAGGCCATTTCTTTTACTAAGCAACTCATCGAAGAAGAAAAAGTCCTTGCTATCATCGGTCCTTCCACTTCCGGTGAAACCATGAAGATTAAAAATATTTGTGAACAGGCCAAAACGCCTCTGCTTTCTTGTGGTGCTGCTGAAGTAATTGTGAATCCTGTTGCTTCCTATGTTTTCAAAACCCCTCAAAAAGATTCATTTGCCGTAAAGAAAATTTACATGGAAATGAATAAAATGGGTATTAAGAAGATCGCAGTACTTGCTGGAAATACTGGTTTTGGTAAGGCAGGGAAAGGACAGCTTCTGAAAATTGCTCCTGAGTTTGGTATCGAAGTTGTTGAAGTTGAAGTGTATGACAAAAGATCCAATGACCTTTCCGCAGTTGTTGCCAAGATTAAAGCCAATAAAGATGTACAGGCTGTGATCAACTGGTCTATCGTTCCAGCACAGGCAATTGTTCCCAAAAACATGCGTCAGGCCGGTTGGGATGTACCTCTTTTTCAGAGCCATGGTTTTGGCAATATCAAGTATGTTGAAGCCGCTGGAGCCGCTGCTGAAGGGATCATCTTTCCCGCAGGACGTCTTCTTATTGCAGATACTTTGCCGGCAGGTAATCCACAAAAAGAAATTCTCATGAACTACATCAAGAATTACGAGGCAAAGTTTAAAGAACCTGCCTCTACCTTTGGTGGACATGCTTACGATGCCTTCACTATCCTTATGGCCGCCATTGCTGAAGGTGGCAATGATCGTGATAAGGTACGCAGTGCCATAGAGAATATGAAAAATTTTGCCGGTACTGGTGGTGTTTTCAGCTTCTCCAGGGAAGATCATAATGGCCTTGATATTGACGCTTTTCAGATGATGACCGTTAAAAATGGTAAGTTTGTGGCGTACGATAAATAGAAAATGCTGTAACTAAAATGATTGTTTGAATTGCCGGGTTGGAGTGATATTTCAACCCGGTTTTATTATTGGGGAGTTTTCAGTCTTCAGTGTCTTACAAAGCACTCCATACAGACATCGTCAATTTGCAGCATTTGTATTCGTGGCCTGTGCGTACTTACAGTAAAATAGAGCAAAAGTGGACAGTTATTGGTATGAGTTTTCAGTTACTACATACTGAAAACTGACAACTGAATACTTTTAACAACATAAAATGTGGTGCAATGTGTCCAGAATTCAGCACTAATTTAAAGTACGTTTACGATGTCTTACATAACTGAACACTGGTTTTTATGACTTCCGAACTCTTCATCCAATATCTGCTGGCTGGCATAACCTATGGCTCTATCTATGCCATTGTTGCCATCGGCTTTAACATAATCTATAACACCACAGGTATTATCAATTTTGCCCAGGGTGAATTTGTTATGTTTGGAGGGATGATTGCCATTACTTTATTACAGTTTATGCCTCTGTCGCTGGCCATCTGCCTCGCAGTAATATTCACTATGATAATCGGTGCATTTATAGAGATTTTTTTTATCCGTTGGTTAAAATCACCTTCGGTTTTGCGCATGATTATAATCACCATCGGTATTTCCATCCTCTCCCGTGAAGTTGCGGTGCATATCTGGGGAGAGTCTATTCGCTCACTTCCCTATTTTGTGGGGAACGAAATCACTTCCATTCCCATCCTGGGTGCTCGTATCTCCCCTCAAGTTTTATGGGTAGTTGCTGTTTCCGGGTTGATGTTTACGGGGCTGGGTATCTTTTTTAAGACGACTTCTGTCGGTCGGGAAATGCGAGCTTGTGCCTCCAACCGTAAGGCTGCAACTCTTTGCGGAATTAATACCGAAAATATGGTTACTCTCTCATTTGTTCTGAGCGCTGGTATGGGTGCTTTGGCTGGTTGTGTTATGTCTCCCATAACATATAGTCAATATGATATGGGAACGGGTCTTGCCATTAAAGGTTTTACCGTTGCTATTCTTGGTGGTCTCGGGAGTTCAGGTGGTGCTGTTGCGGCGGGAGTACTTCTTGGTATCCTTGAAGCCTTTTCTGTCTCAGTGGTACCGCTGGCATTTCAGGATGCCATCTCCATTGCGATTCTCCTTATAATTCTTTTTATCCGTCCCCAGGGGTTGTTCGGTTCTAAAGAGGTATCGGCACTGAAGGAATTTTGATAATATGAAAAGACTTCTGCCTATTATTCCTTTATTGGTTTGTGTAATTGCGGTGCAACTCCTGTGTAGTGCAACCGACACCCTCTATTATCTCACGCAAATGACTATGTCAGCCTATTATTCCCTGCTGATTATTGGTCTCTGTGTGCTTATGGGTTATGCCGGTCAAATATCCCTCGGCCATGCTGGATTCTTTGCCATCGGCGGCTATATCTCAGCCGCACTTACCACCCGCAGTTTAATCCCCTATCAGGAAAGTGTTGTGGTGCAGTTTCTCAATTCTTTAGGGATGCTGGTGTCAGGCCGGACCTTGTATGGCGAAGAACTTCTCGTTGTAAGCCCGGGAATTGCCTGTGCTGTGGCAATTATTTCCGCAGCAGTCATTGCTCTCTTTATTGGTATTCCGGTATTGAAATTAAAAGGACATTATCTGGCCATGGCCACCCTTGGTTTTGGGATAATTATTTACAGGGTAGTATTGGCCGTCGAATATTTCGGAGAAGCCGACGGTATCTCAGAAGTTCCTGCATTTCCACTTTTTGCGGGGTTGAGTGTCTCCGGCAATTTTAGTGACAGGGTTGAGAATTATTATATCGCCTGGGGGATCTTACTGATTGGCGTGGTTTTACTCCTCAATCTGATCGATTCAAGAGTAGGGCGGGGTCTACGTGGCATTCACGGATCTGAAGAGGCGGCAGATGCCATGGGGGTTAACACCTCCCGTTTTAAATTACAGACTTTTGTTTTATCTGCTGTCTTTGCCGCAGTTGCCGGTGTTTTTCTTACCCACTATAACGGTGGCATCGGACCATCCGAGGCTGGCGTTATGAAGTCGGTTCGTTATGTGGCTATTGTCGCCGTTGGTGGCATGGCTCACCTCTGGGGGGCGCTGCTTATGGGGGTTCTTCTAAATTTTCTTTCCTTGCGTGGCATTTTTGGATCATACGATGATGCTGTTTTTGGTCTTATACTGATTGTTATCATGCTCTTTGCACCAAATGGTATTTTGAGTATTAACGTTCGTCATCGTCTGCGGCAGTTGCTGGGTAAAAACAGGCAGGACAGCGGGAAGGAGGTATAGGGCATGCCGCTTCTTGAGTTAAAAGGATTGAGTAAACAGTTCGGTGGATTACGTGCCGTAAATGATGTGTCTTTCGCTGTCAACCAAGGTCAGATTAAGGCTGTGATTGGGCCTAATGGAGCCGGGAAAACCACGCTCTTTAATATGATTTCCGGTACTTTTCCGGCAAGCCAGGGTTCTGCCTTATTTCAAGGGCGGGAGCTGCAGGGAATGAAACCGTATCAGGTCGCATCTTTAGGGATGGCCAGAACCTACCAGAATATTAAAATGTTTAGCGGTATGACGGCTCTTGAAAACGTGATGGTTGGTTGTCATGTGCAATCTGGAGCCGGCTTTCTTGCTTCCATGTTTCGCATGCCCTGGGTGTGGAAAGAAGAAAAGGACATCCGCAGGAGAAGTATGGAGTTGCTGGCATTACTGGAGATTGAGGAGTTTGCTGATACCGACGCCGCCAGCCTTGCCTTTGGGCAACAACGTGCAGTGGAGCTGGCCAGGGCTCTGGCCATGGATCCTACACTTTTACTTCTTGATGAACCTGCAGCTGGGTTGAATATCTACGAAACTGCAGAAGTTGGACGTTTGATAACTAAAATTAGAGATCTTGGTATCACTATCCTTCTGGTAGAGCATGATATGTCGCTGGTAATGGATATCTCTGATGAAATTGTGGTTCTCTGTTTTGGGGAAAAAATTGCAGAAGGACTTCCTGCCACCATCCAGCAGGATCCGGAAGTAATTAAAATTTACCTGGGTGAGGATTGAAAGAATGCTGCAAATCCGAAATCTCGCCTCTGGGTATGGAAAAATCAAAGTCTTGAAGAATATTTCCATGCATGTTAACCCCGGTGAAATTGTAACCATTCTTGGTGCCAATGGTGCAGGGAAAACCACTCTGCTCTCAACAATTGCCGGTCTTGTGAAGGCTACATCAGGGGAAGTACAGTTTACAGAGAAGAATATCTTAAAAATAAAAGCAGCATCTATTCCGCAGCTTGGTTGTGTTATGGTTCCAGAAGGCAGGCAGGTTTTTGCCACCATGACAGTGGAAGAAAATATGCTTCTTGGCGGCCATGTTATCCAGAAACAGGGGCGGAAAGTGGTGGATCAGCTTCTCAGTCATCAGTATGAACTCTTCCCCATTCTCCGTGAACGTAAGGATCAGCTGGCTGGAACATTATCTGGTGGTGAGCAGCAGATGCTGGCCATGGGGCGGGCACTTATGGCTAAACCCTCGCTGGTCATGATGGATGAGCCATCTACCGGACTTGCACCTTTAATTGTGAAGGAAATTTTTCAAATAATTGTGCGTTTGCGTGAAGAGGGAAATACTGTACTTCTTGTGGAGCAAAATGCAAAGGCTGCTCTCGGGATTGCTGATCGTGGGTATGTTCTTGAAACCGGGAAAATAATAGTGCAGGGTCCTGCGGAAGATCTACTGGGAAACAAGGATGTGCAACGGGCATATCTGGGGCGGGAGAAGTGAGTTTTTCTTGCATTTAGATGTGCTGAGCTTTACTTTGATAGAAGAGAAGTTTGTGAAGAAAATTGTAAAAAACATCAAACTCGTATGGATGAGTTGATTATATCATAAAGATAACCACTACCTACTACTATGTATTGGCAAGAAGACAAAGAATGCATGAAGCGTGACGAACTTGAGCAATTACAGCTCGAACGTCTCCAGTCTACCCTCTACAGGGTAGGCACCCACGTACCCTTTTATCGTCAGAAATTCAGTGAAATGAAACTCGACTATGAGTCTTTCGCTTCCCTTGACGATATCCGAAAACTCCCTTTTACTACCAAACAGGATCTCCGGGACAGTTATCCATATGGGTTGTTTGCTGTACCCTTGCGGGAAGTCGTCAGGCTACATTCTTCCTCCGGTACCACTGGTCAAGCTACGGTTGTTGGGTATACGAAAAATGATATTAAAAACTGGTCGGATCTGGTTGCACGCATCCTTTGTGGTGCCGGGCTTACTGCTGACGATGTTATTCAGATTGCCTTTGGTTACGGTTTGTTCACCGGTGGTTTCGGTCTGCATTATGGCGCGGAACGTCTTGGTGCTTCCGTTATTCCAATTTCTTCCGGTAACACCAGACGGCAAATCCAGATCATGCAGGATTTTAAGACTACTGCACTTGTCTGCACACCATCCTATGCACTCAATATTGCGGATGTACTGTTTGATATGGGAATTAATCCGGCAGGCCTGTCCCTGAAGTTCGGCCTTTTTGGGGCAGAACCCTGGTCAGAAGCCATGCGTCGTGAAATTAATGAGAAACTCGGAATCCGGGCAACAGATAACTATGGTCTTTCTGAAGTTATGGGGCCTGGAGTTGCCGGAGAATGTGCCGAATGTAATGGCCTGCACATAAGTGAAGATCATTTTCTGGTTGAGATTCTTGATCCTGAAACGCTTGAACAAGTCGAACCGGGAGAAGTTGGTGAACTTGTTATCACCACGCTTACCAAAGAAGCATTTCCCATGATTCGTTATCGTACCCGTGACCTTACCCACTTTATTCCGGAACCCTGCCCATGCGGACGAACCACAAAACGAATGAATCGTATCCTTGGCCGTACCGACGATATGCTGATCATCAAAGGGGTAAATGTCTTCCCTACCCAGATTGAATCAGTGCTTTTTAATATCGATGGAACTGAGCCTCATTACCGCATTGTTGTTGAACGTGAAAATCATCAGGATAGAGCCACGGTGATGGTTGAAGTGAAAGAATCACTTTTTTCCGATCAGATGAGAAAACAGCGGGAACTTATTGATACTATACGAAAGCAGTTAAGTTCAGAGCTTGGTATTGGGGTGGCTGTGAAACTGGTGGAGGAGAAGACTCTTGAACGTTTTGAGGGGAAGGGGCAGCGAGTAATAGACAAACGAAAAATATGATTGAATCGAAAAAAACTTTATCTACTTCATTGTTGTAATTTTCCTGACACCACGACATACCCTTAGCACACTGGAATGAGCGGAGTTTGTGTGCTTAGAATAGGAAGTTTTTCGAAGTCTGCGCTTATCTACTCAGCCATCCTCAATGTTTATTTTTACGAGCGTATCAGATATGAAAAGATCAGAAGACAGAAGCAGTGACAGTTTAAGACGTGTTTCCCTGGAATGGGATTTCCAACCGGGAGCGGATGCGTCGCTCTTGATTCGCATGGGAGGAACCCATGTTCTTGTCGGGGTAAGTATTGAGGAACAGGTCCCTCTCTTTTTGAAGGATACCGGTAAAGGCTGGATAACAGCAGAATATGGAATGCTGCCCTGTGCCACCAATTCACGCTATAAACGGGAAGTACAAAACGGAAGATCTGGAAGAACTTACGAGATTCAACGTTTAATCGGTCGCAGCCTGCGAATGATGGTTGATCTGTCAAGTATTGGCGAACGAACCCTGCGGGTGGACTGTGATGTTTTGAATGCAGATGGGGGTACCCGTACCGCTTCCATCACTGGTGGTGCACTTGCTTTACGTCACGCCCTTAAAAAACTGGTGGAGAACGGTAAGTTAGATGCTATGCCTGATATTTTACCGGTGGCTGCAATTTCTGTTGGCATGGTTGGGGGAACCTCATGCCTGGATCTTGATTACGCCGAAGATTCCAGCGCGGATGTGGATGCCAACTTTGTTATGTGTGGTGATGGTCGTTGGATTGAGATCGGATCTACCGCAGAAGGTGCGCCATTTAGCAGCGAAGATTTCCAGCAGATGATCTGTCTTGCTGAAAAGGGAATTAATGAATTGTTCGAACTTTGGAAGTAGTTTGGAGATAGGAGTAGGGAGTTGTGTACATATGCGTTGATTTCGATGGAACCGTTGTGGATCACAGATATCCCTATCTTGGAGATCCGGTTCCCCTGGCCGTAGACTGGCTGAGAAGGTGGGCTGAACTCGGTGCTAAACTTATTCTTTTCACTATGCGCAGCAATGACCAGAGAACCGGAGAACTTCTGCAGGATGCAGTGGATTATTATCACAAGAATAACATCCCTCTCTACGGTATAAATAAGAATCCCGATCAGGATTCCTGGACCAACAGTCCCAAAGCCTATGCTCATCTTTACATAGACGATGCAGCTTATGGCTGCCCTCTGATTCATCCTCCTACATTTAATAAGCCTTGTGTCAATTGGAAGGAAGTCGGCCCGGCTGTGGAGAAATTACTTCTTGATCAGTGATTAGGTTCTGTGTTAACCCAACTTTGTGCGTATGATTTTCAAAAACTCTTGAAACTGCCATTTTACGTTGAGGGGAAAAATAAATACAACGCGCATACAGTAACTTAAGGATTTCTGATGTTTTGTAGTACCATGAAGTGGTGGCCCACCCTTGACGGGAGGTGATTATTATGCAACCCTGTTTACATGTATTTTCGAACAACACAAATCAAAAAAAAAACGAAATCTGGCGATCATTATTACACTTATAGAATTGTTGAGTCGCAGCGTATTGGAAAAAAGCTAACTCAGCACACTCCGTTAAATCTGGAGGTGGATTTATTTTTTCCGGAAGAGCAATGGCCAATATTGACAAAACGAATCAAGGAGAGAGTTTATGGTCAGCGATCTTTTTTTAATAGATTGTGAAATCAACCAATGGGCGTAAAAATATGCCGCAAGAATTATAACCAGGCAACATGATGAAATAGATGAGAGTGGAATAGTAGGATATACTGTTTTGATTATACAATATATCCTGAAAGCCAGAACAATCCCATCCCCACAAGCACAGTTCCACCCAGACTTTTTGTTTTGAGGGCAAAAAGAAGAGTTGGAATCCCCACCAGAAATTCAGCTTTCCCCGGTTCAAGAGTACGCAAAGATTGATCTGTAAATAAAATTGGTGCCAGAAGAGCGCACAGGATTGCAACGGGAATTAAACGTAACCAGTCAATCAACCATTGCGGCAAGTTGCGGTGTGCCAGATAAAAAAGTGGCAGCCAGCGGGGAAGATAGGTAACAAGCCCCATTCCTCCAAAAAGAAAGAGATAATCGAAAAAACTCATCTCTGTTTTTCCCGGAATCGTTTAAAGAAAAAACCTAAGGTGGCAGCAGAAATGGAGGCACCCAGAATATAACTGTCTCCGGGAATCAAGAGATACCAGCCCACCCCTATGACCAGAGCCATGATTCCTGTGAATACATAAATGGTGTCGTGTAGCTGGAATAGCAGCAGTGCCAGAAACATGGCAGTGAGTGCATAGTCCGTTCCAAAAGCACCTGTGGGGATAAACTGGCCAAGTAATGCTCCGCAGGTGGTGGAGATAACCCAAGCCATATTCGAGAGTTGATTTACTGTTATTGCTCGCTGAAAATCCCAGTTTCCCTTTTTGAAATGTGTCATATTTACAGCAAAGCTTTCGTCGGTAATGCCATAGGCGAAGAGGCTCAAAAGCCGACGACGCAGCCCATTAAGATGCACTGCAACGGCTGAACTCATAAGAAAGTGACGAAGGTTTACTATAAAAGTGGTGAGGATAATTGACCAGGGTGAGGCTCCTGCTGCCAGCATGGCAACGCAGATAAATTGGGCTGAGCCTGCAAAGACAAGAATGGACATCATAGTTACGGCCCAGACAGGGATATCTTCCTGCCTCGCGAGTACACCAAGGGCAAGGCCGATTGGAATGTAGCCGAAGCAGATGGGCCAGGATGCCATGACGCCATCCCGTAACCAACGGTTTTTCTGTATTGTTGTCTGCGTGTTGGCGGAGGTATCTGGATTGTTCATCGATTTTTTTAGCTCTTGCCAAAGAAGTGGGAGACTTGCTATAGTGTTAGTTCTGTGCTTCATATTCAAAATTTACGTTTTTGTCATCCCAATATTTTTTTTCAAAAACAAACTCCTGTGGAGAATTACTATGTTTGCTGCTTCTGATTTGCGTAAAGGGCTGAAAATCCAAATCGATGGTGCTCCTTATATTATAACTAAATTTGAATTTTCCAAACCCGGTAAAGGGCAATCCCTGTATCGCTGTAAGATGCGTAATATGATCACCGGTAATCAATTTTCCCAGACCTATCGATCCAATGAAAAATTTGAAAAACCTGATCTTAGTGAACGAAAGATGCAGTACCTCTACAATCAGGGGGATGAGTATCATTTTATGGATACGGAGAATTACGAACAAACTTTTATTACAACAGAGCAGCTCGGTGATAATATAAAGTTTTTACAGGATAATATGGAGCTTAATGTCCTTTTTTTCGATGATAAGCCAATAGATGTTACCCTGCCGATTTTTGTTAATCTTCTGGTAACCATAGCAGAGCCCTGGGCCAAGGGAGATACTTCTGGAAATGATACCAAGCCTGTAACCGTCGAAAGTGGCTATGAGTTGCAGGTTCCGCCTTTTGTGGTTGAGGGGGATAAAATCCAGATTGATACCAGAACCGGTGAATATGTAACCAGGGTCAAAGAGTAATTTTTCCATGCTTGATGCAAAGGGGGTGCAATCTCGTGCAGCCTTTTTTCAGGCCATTCGTTCGTTTTTTATAGACCGGTGCTTCCTCGAGGTTGATACTCCCATTCGCCAGCCACTGGTTATCCCGGAACAGAATATTTCACACATTCCATCTGCTGCCCAATTTCTTCAATCTTCTCCCGAGCTTTATATGAAGCGTTTGCTGGCAGGCTGTGGCAGGGATATTTTTCAGATTTGTCGGTGTTTTCGGCATGGTGAATGTGGTCGTCTACACCTTGAAGAGTTCGTTATGCTGGAATGGTATCGTGTAGATGCTGATTATTTTGATCTGATGAGTGATTGTGAGGATTTGCTGATTTTTTTGCAGGGGGCTTTTAGCGGCGAAGGTCTTCCGGTCAGTCTCCAACAGCCTTGGGAACGTTTGACTGTAGCCGAAGCATTCACCCGTTATAGTTCTGTCTCTGTCAGTGATGCGTTGCAGGAAGATATTTTTGATGAGTTACTGGTTGAAAAAGTGGAGCCACACCTTGGTATAGAGTGTCCCACGTTCTTGTATGATTATCCCTTGGCACTGGCTTCCCTGGCCAGACAGAAAACAACAGAGGAAGGTGTGGCCGAGCGCTTTGAACTCTATATTTCCGGTGTGGAACTTGGAAATGGCTTTTCAGAACTAACCGATAAAAAGACACAGCGGCAGCGATTTGTTGAAGAATATTCCAGAATGGAAGGGGAGTGTAGTGGGCAGAAGCGATTACCGGAAAAATTTCTGGCTGCTCTTGATTCCCTCGATCGTGCTGCCGGTATTGCCATGGGTCTTGATCGTCTGTTAATGCTTTTTTGGGGAGAAAATGAATTGAAAAACGTGGTTACCTTTTCTTGTGAAGAGCTTGACCTGTAACAGGTATCTTTAATAGATTTCTTTTGGCATTCTTTCTTACATTGTGGTACAATGCCTTGTATTGAAGTGGGCAGGTATTTGCCGTTTCGTGTTTTTTCACCGGGAAAAAGCAATTTTAAAAATTGGAGATATGACTATGGATGTAAAGGAACTGAAAAAGGTTCTGGCCGGAGTCGGGGTCGTCAGCCTGCTTGCAGGTGGTGGTATAGCTGTTCCAGGCAGTGCCGGAGCCAGCGGTTGAGGCGGTGAGCCTGGCGCAGTTAGCGCCAAGAAAAAGGATGCACCCATCAGTGGTTGAGGTGCCAAAAAAGCCGACGCAGGTGGCGTCGTAGATGGAGTAGTTGCAGGAGAAACTGATACAGCCAAGGGTGCAGTCGGCGATGAAATGGCCGATGGAGCGGTAATTGATGGAACTGCTGATAAGACGAATAAGACGAAAAAGTTGTTAAAAGGTAAGGATGAAAAATCAGCAGGCAGCGGCTGAGGCGGTACAAAATAATATAAGTGCGGTCGCACTTACTGATTCTAAAAAGGCTGGTTGTGACTTCTGTCATAATCGGCCTTTTGTTTGTTTTTTGCGGGGTTTTGCAAGCAGTCTTTCCAGAATCTGTCTCTGCTGCATTCGTTCTGCGGTATTTTTTGCCACATATATGGGCTTTTCTGTGTCTCTATGCAAGCCTGTGACATACATTGCTGTGGCAAGCGTTCCGGGAGTGGGAGTAAAATCCTGAAATTGTCTCAACTCAAGACCCAGCTTTTTAAATTTTTTTGCCATTTCGGCGGTGTGTGAAGCAGTGCATCCCGGATGGGACGAGATGATATACGGGGTAAATTGAATCTTCTTCTTCAGTTCACGAGCAAGTTGCTGCCCCAGTTGCAGCACTTTTTTCAGTTGTTCATGGGATTCTTTATGCATAAGCTGTAAGATTTCTGCTTCCGTATGTTCCGGGGCAATTTTCAGTGTGCCGGGGGTGTGTGCCCGTATGATTTCCTTAAATAATTTTGGTGTTTGCCGAAGGAGTTCAAGACGCAGACCGGAGGCAACAAAAATGTGTTTAACATTTGGCAATCTCGAAATATTTTGCAATAAAGAGAGAAATATCTGTTTGTCAACCACCAGATTTTTACATAGTTGCGGATAGAGACAATCGTATTTTTTGCAGGAACCGATACGGCAACTTACTCCAAACAGGTTGGCAGTAGGGCCGCCAAGATCGCTGATAGTACCTTTGAAGTGGTGCATTTTACTTACTTGCTGCGCCTCTCTTACTAACGATTTCTGGCTGCGACTGCTGATAGCAGGTCCCTGATGGCGGGTTATCGCACAGAAGGAGCAGTTGCCGCTGCATCCACGGACAATGGTTATGGAGTGTTGAATCATGCGGGCTGCCGGAACATTTTGAAAAGCGGGATGTTCCTCTCTGCTGTAGGGCAGTTCGTAAAGAGCATCCAATTCCCTGCTGCTTAACTGTGCAGGTTGCGGGTTTTGTATAATCCAGGTACTTTGCTGCTGCTGGATCAGTATCTTGTCACTGTAATTTCTGGCCTGTCTGTCGATTTCATTTTCAGCATGGAGAAATTTTTGGTTTTCTTTCTGGATCTGTTCCCAGGATGGAAGGGTTATGTTTCCCTTTTCCTTCTGGTTAAATCGTTCCAGGAAAACTTTTGTACTCAACCGTTCGCAAGTTCCAACGATGCCCTGCAAATGGTGTTTGTTGTTCAATCGTCTGGCAATTTCCACAATGGCATGTTCACCCATTCCGTAGACAAGGATATCCGCTTTGGCGTCACTCAGCAGGGAGGCTCTAAGTTTTCCCTGTTTGTAATCATAATGAATAAAGCGGCGTAATGATGCTTCTATACCGCCAAGTATCACCGGAGTATCTTTAAAAGAAGAACGCGCAAGGTTAGTGTAGAGCATGGACGCACGATCCGGTCTGCGTCTCTTTCCCTTTTCTTTTGTCTTGCCCCACCAGGGGTTGCCGTTGGGGGAATAGGCATCTTTTTCACGAACTTTTCCGTTGCCTGTGTAGTTCGCCACAATTGAATCCAGGTTGCCGCCTGTGATCCCAAAAAAAAGACGAGGCCTGCCAAACTGTTTGAAATCGACGTTACTGTCATATCTGGGCTGGGCCAGAATGGCGACCCTGTAGCCTTTACTTTCCAGTAATCTGCCAATGAGAGCAACCCCAAAGGAAGGATGATCAACATAGGCATCACCAGTGACAAGGATTATATCTACTTCCCGCCAACCACGGGCCTGACACTCTTGTATACTTGCAGGAAGAGGAGAGGGAGTGTTTGATTTTTTCATGAGAGTATCTTAGTTAGGACGGAAGGAATTCGCAAATGCATAATAACATGGAGAGAAAATGGCCATAAATATTGAATCATTTTTAGCACTTCTTGAAAAGGAAGTAGAAGACTACCAGGTACCTGTAGTTGATCTGATTGCTGTGCAGACAAAAGATCCGTTCAAAGTTCTGGTGGCGACAATCTTATCGGCCAGAACCAAAGATGAAGTAACGGCAATGGCGTCAAAAAAACTTTTTGCAGAGGCAGGGGACGTACAGGAACTTGCCAGGCTGGACGAAGAGCATCTGCAAAAATTAATTTATCCCGTTGGTTTTTATAAAAATAAGGCAAGATATCTTACTGCCTTACCAACTGTTTTGCTCAGGGATTTTGCAGGGAAGGTTCCAGCAAGCATGGATGCGTTGCTCAGCCTGCCGGGCGTCGGCAGAAAAACGGCCAATCTGGTTCTGGCACAGGCTTTTGGTATACCCGCCATCTGTGTGGATACCCACGTGCATAGAATTATGAATATTTGGGGGTATGTGGAAACTGGAAAGCCCGAACAGACAGAAATAGCATTGCGGAAAAAACTTCCTGAAAAATATTGGATCCCGGTGAACTCTATACTTGTGGCCTTCGGTCAGGGAACCTGCCGACCGCTTGCTCCCCATTGCGATGTGTGTTTGCTGGCAGCTCATTGCCCTAAACTGGGTGTTACACCGCGAAAACTAAAACAAACAAGTGTATGCGGGGAGGTGCAGCGTCTTGTCTCCTGGAATGTTAATGGGTTGCGTGCAGTGTTTAAAAAAGGTTTTATGGAGAGCCTTGCCAAAATGGCACCGGATGTCCTTGGTTTACAGGAAATAAAGGCCATGCGGGAGCAGCTGCCTCAGGAGTTGCAGGATTTAAAAGGGTATCACAGCTATTTTTACAGTGCTGAACGAAAAGGGTATTCGGGGGTGGCCACTTATTCAAAAAAGGAAGCCATACGAGTTGTCAGGGGGATTGATGAAGACAGGTTTGATTCGGAAGGACGTGTTTTAACTCTGGAATTTGATAGTTATTATTTTGTTAATTGCTATTTTCCTAATTCCAAGGGGGATCTGTCACGACTCGATTTCAGACATGATTTCAACGTTACCCTGCAACACTTTGTTGAAAAGCTGGCAGAAGAAAAATCTGTTGTCGTGTGTGGGGATTATAATGTCGCTCACACAAAGGACGATCTTGCCAATCCAAAGCAAAATGAAAAAAATGCAGGATTTACTCTGGAAGAACGTGCCTGGATGGATGATTTTGTCAAATCAGGGTGGATTGACACTTTCCGCCAAAAAAATAAATCATCGGCACAATATTCCTGGTGGAGTTATCGGAGTCGGGCAAGGGACAGAAATATCGGCTGGCGACTTGATTATCATTACATAGATAAAAAAAGTGAAAATAAAATCGTTGGCGTGGATATCCTGCAACACATTCATGGATCGGATCATTGTCCGGTTGTTCTCGATTTTCTCATATAATTCCGGTACGTTTTGTCTTATGGATTCAAGGCAGCCGCATTGCCGTATCCTCCTGGCTGATGGTGAAAAGTTACTGGAGTTCTTGAAAGAGGCTACTTCGTATCTGTTGATACTGGATATTTCCATGCCCAAATTTACTGGTATCGAGGCGGTGAGTAAGGTGAAGATGTTTGATCCGGATATTAAAATTTTTATGCTGACCATGCATAAAAATAAACAGTTTTTTTACCATGCAATGGCCGCTGGAGTCAACGGATATCTGATGAGGGAAGATCCTGACGAAGAGCTGCTTCTTGCCATAGAACGAATTCAGGATGGTAAATCCTAACTCTCCCCCTTTCTTTCCCAGGGCTTTGCCGATGATGTGATCTCGGCCTACCGCAATGATAAAAGCTCGCCCTTCGAAACCCTGACCAAACGTGAGCGTGAAGCCTTGAATCTGGAAGCTGAAGGACACACCAGTAAAGTCATGGCTGGAATGCTGCGTTTGAGTCCACGCACCATTGATCATCATCGTGCCAATTTGCTTCGTAAGTTTGAGATGAAGAATAGTGTTGACCTGGTAAATTTTGCTGTGCGTAATGGTTTCGTGAATTCTACTGAGTAGTGATTTTATGCTTTCCCACAATTGTTTTTTCCCCGCTTGCGGTCATTAAAAGAATCAAAGGTTGTAATAATTAATTTGTTGAAGAATCTTGTTATTTAGAACCCTGCGGTAGATGATCTGACGACGGATTTGAGAGAGCATTATGATGTCAAAAGTGGCATTGTCTATAAAGACAGACCTTATCAAATTATAGCATTTGCGGCCTGTGCGTACTTACAGTAAAATGGAGCAAAAGTGGACAGTTGCTGGGCTGAGTTTTCAGTTACTGCACACTGAGAAACGACAACTGAAAACTTTTAACAACACAAAAAAACGGTGCAATGTGTCCAAAATTTAGCACTGATTTAAAGCACGTTTATGATGTCTGAAAGGAAGAAAGAGTGGACAAGGCAGAGCTTATCGCATCGGTTGCCCGGTTGGCAAATACCACTAAAGTAAAAGCGAATATGGTAAAAAATTATGAAAGATGTTGAAAAGGTAAGTCTTCGTGGATTTGGAACGTGTGCAGAAAAAAAGGAGAAACCCGTAAACTGGACAGGATATAATTATTCATGCACACAATGCAGTAGAATTTAAACCCGGTAAAACATCGTACGGGCGAGTGCAGTAAAAAAGATTTGTAAACTTTTCTGATATAGGGAAGAGGTATCGTTTTTCCGCCTTTGTCTTCTCTCTGTCTTTCTACAATCTTTTCACCTGTTGTATTCTGATCCACCAGAGAGTTCCACCGCCCAGAACCATTAGTCCGCTGAGGATTTGGCCCATTGTTAGAAATCCCATGATGTACCCTATATGGTTGTCCGGTTCCCGAAAGAGTTCTACAAACATGCGAAATACGCCATAGCCCATCAGGAAGAGGCTGAGCATACTTCCATGTGGCCATTTTTTGTTGCCTGTCCAGGGTTTATTCTTGAAAATCCAGAGGATGGTAAAAAGCATGACTCCTTCAAGGAGCATCTCATACAACTGGGAAGGGTGTCTTGGAAACGGTCCGCCACCAGGGAATACCATGGCCCACGGGACATCGGATGTTCTGCCAAATAATTCACCATTGATGAAATTCCCCAGCCGTCCTAAACCAAAACCCACCGGCATGGTGACAACGTAAAAGTCGGCGCAGGTCCAAAAATCCAGTTTTTTTATCCTGGTGAAGAAAAATCCGCCAATCAGGCAGGCAAGGCAGGCACCATGAAAGGACATGCCCCCTGTCCAGGTGGCTGGAATTTCCAGTGGATGTTTGAGGTAATAGGATAAATTATAAAAAACTACATAACCGAGACGTCCGCCAATAATCACCGATAAAATCAGGACCAGATTCAGATTCTCAAAATGGGGTTTGAGCTCGTCGTAGGAAAAATCACGGATCTGTTTTTGTACAAGGAGGTAAGAAGCTATAAATCCGAGTACATACATCAGGCCATACCAGCGGACATGGAGAGGGCCAAGTGAAAATATGATGGGGTCTATGTTTGGGTAGGTCATTGTTTTTCAGCATGTTATGGCATAATTGCAAGGAGAATGTTGAACGTCGAATACGGACTGTTGAAGTTAAACTCAATGCTTATGTGTGCCAATCCATTTTTTTTGAGGCATAATGTTATTTTTTCATGATTTTTTTAAGATGTACCTGCAGGATTGAAATAGCAGCGGGGGTAACGCCGGAAATTCGAGAAGCCTGTCCCAGAGATCTTGGTCGGACGGTGCTTAATTTCTCCACGACTTCATTGGAAAGTCCTGAGAGGTAGTTGTAATCAATATCTTCGGGGAGGTGAACTCCCTCCATCTTTTTAAAGCGGATAACCTGTTCTTCCTGGCGTTTCAGGTAGCCTGCAAATTTAATTTGCAGCTGAATCTCATTGCATACAACAGATTGTAATAACCGTTTTACGGAATCCTGGCTTTCGGGTGGATCTGTGGGAAGGAGGCTCAGTTTTTGTAAGTTGAGTTCGGGTCTACGCAGCAGGTCGGCCAGACTACTTTTTTGTTTGAGGGCGGTGGAACCTTCTGCCAGCAGGATTTCGTTTGTCCGGGCATTGGGTTTTACATGAATAGCCGTAAGTAATGCTACTCCCTGTTCAAGGGAGGCCTGTTTCTCTTGAAACAATTGAAATATTTCTTTGGGGAGCAGGCCGATATCATGACCAACTGCACAGAGCCGGCTGTCTGCATTATCTTCGCGAAGCAGTAAACGATATTCGGCGCGGGAGGTAAACAGGCGATACGGCTCTTTCGTACCGCAGGTAACAAGGTCGTCTATCAGTACACCAATATAAGCCTGTGCTCTGTCCAGGATCAGAGGGGGCTTAGCAGTGATCATTCGCACAGCGTTGATTGCCGCCATTAACCCTTGGGCTGCGGCCTCTTCGTAGCCGGAAGTTCCGTTGATCTGGCCTGCCAGAAAAAGACCTCGCACCCGTTTTGTCTCCAGGTTGGCCTTCAGTTCCAGGGGGTCAATGTAATCATATTCAATGGCGTATCCGGGTCGTACAATCCTGGCCTTCTCCAGACCTTTAATGGTATGGAGCATTGCCAGCTGGGTGGAAAGGGGCAGGCTGGTGGGCAGGCCGTTAGGGTATACTTCTGTAGTGTCCAATCCTTCCGGTTCGAGGAATACCTGATGCCTGTCTTTCTCAGGAAATCGCATGACTTTATCTTCGATTGACGGGCAGTATCTTGCTCCTATTCCCTCGATAATTCCAGCATACATGGGGGATTTATTAATATCGCGGCGTATGGCTTCGTGGGTGGCTTCATTGGTATATGTGATGTGGCATGGACGCTGGGGGAGTTGGTAATCTCCTTTGTTGCTGAAAGAAAAATGGGCAGGAGGCTGGTCGCTGTGCTGTTCTTCAAGCTCCGAATAGTCGATGGACTTTGCACTAATTCTGGGCACAGTTCCGGTTTTCATACGACCCATGGCAAATCCTGTTGCTTTAAACCAGGCGGCGAGGCTGGTTGAGGGGCTGTCTCCCATTCGTCCGGCCGGAAAATGTTTCATGCCGATATGAATAAGGCCGTTTAGAAAGGTGCCCGTTGCGACCACCACAGCTTTTACATGAATTTCCTCGTCAAGGGAGGTGCGGATTCCACAGATACGTCTATTTTCTATGATAAAGGAATCCACCACAGTTTGCCTGATTTCAAGATTCTCTTGTGCTTCAAGAACTGATTTCATGCGTAATCGATACAAGAGACGATCAGCCTGAGCTCGTGAAGAACGAACTGCAGGGCCTTTTGAGGTGTTTAGACGACGAAACTGGATGGAGGTGGCATCTATGTTTTTTGCCATCTCGCCACCCAGCGCATCAATCTCACGAACCAGATGTCCCTTGGCCAGCCCGCCTATGGCAGGATTGCAGGACATGGCACCGATGGTGTCTACGTTTATCACCGCAACCAGGGTCTTACAACCCATTCTGGCTGCTGCCAGTGCTGCCTCACAGCCGGCGTGGCCTGCTCCTATAATTGCTATATCAAATGAATCCATTATTATTCTGTTGCCCATGAAATGACAGCCCAGCGGGGCGGGTTTGCACGTTTGACGATTAGTTTTCCATCATTTGAATCGTGACTGTTGCGCAAAATATATTCCCGGAGCGTGTCTTCTTCTGTTGTCGTTAATTCCTTAAACATCCAGCAGTAAGACTCCATGGCCGCCTGTATATCTGCATAAGCAGTTTCAGGAGGTAAACTGATGATATCCACAAAGCAGTGAATGCCAATACTGTACAGGGTATTGATTGTGTAAATATAGTCAGGTCCGGAACGAAAGGGACGATTCACTGCCGTAAAAGCTCCACGATCAAATGGGGTGGGGCTGATTCTATCCACAATAAAAACATATTTTCTGCTGTATCTGTTGAGTTTGCCAAGAGCGGCCTTAAGGTTTGCAACACTGAGAGAGCGTGAGGCAATACAGATATCATGTACAGGAAGAGAAAACGTTCCCCAGTCATCCTCCCATGAACTGTGAATGGTTGTTATGTTAGTAATTTTCTGCTTTTCGGCTTCTGTTTCCAGGGCGTCGAGCATGCCCTTTGAATAATCCAGTGCTGTTACGGATTGAACTTGCTTAGCCAGGGGAATTGACAGTGTCCCGGGACCTGATCCAGCATCAAGAACAGTATAGTGCTTTTGCAGTGGAAGGCGTTGTAGAACAAGATCGACAAAGGGAGATTCGCTGTTTCTTTTGGCAAACGAAGGTGCTTTCTTGTCCCAGTCTTCTGGCCCTTTTGGAGCCCAGGATTTCTGCTCTCTGGCGTTTTGCCAGAGAAGGTGCCAGTCGATATCCCGATAAGTGATTTTTGGATGCATAGTCAATTGTGACCGCATGATGTTGCTGGGAACTTGTCCGGGAATGTATTCCGGGACAGCCTCCTGGCGTGCATGATAATGTGCAGGTTAACGGCTTTTGTGATGTATAGTAGAATGATGCGTCATGAAGATATCACAGTAAATGTGCTTTCGCAACTCTGGATCCGAAAATGTTTGACACGGATTGTCGAATATGGTTAGTATTGTCATCTTGTATGTTTTGTGTCCTGCGAAGTGTTGAGATTCAGTGTACAGGTTGTGCAGGGCAACTATTATCCGAATATCACAGTGAATCTCTGTGGAAAAGTCGGTTTGACCAAAAAAAAATCCGCAATACATGCGGATACGGAGTAAAACAATGAGTAAACGTACTTTTCAGCCCAGTAATATAAAACGTAAGCGTTCCCACGGATTCCGCAGTCGTATGTCTACCCGTGCCGGTCGAGCTATTTTAAATGCCCGCCGTGCCAGAGGCCGTAAACGTCTTTCTGCCTGATAATTTTGTCGAGGTACAAACTTCCGAAAACTGCCCTGCTTCGTAAAGGGCGGGAGTTTGACAAGGTCTATAGGCAGGGCAAAAGGTGTCATGGTAAAGGCTTTTCCCTGATATTTTCCCCCAATGAACTGGGATTTAATCGTCTGGGGATTAGTATTCACAGAAAGCTTAAAGGGGCGGTAAAACGAAATAGGATCAAACGAATTATTCGTGAATCGTTTCGTCTTGAAAGAGTTCTTTATCCGGAATGTATGGATATTGTTTTTGCTGTTCGTCCAGATTTTACCCTGACTTCTCCTGCCGGAATCTCTTCCTCTATCGCCCACCTGCTTAAAGATGATAAGCTCGTAAAAAGTAAAATTGTGGCTGGCAAAGTAAAAAAAACTTTATATTCGAGGAACACAAATTTGATGGAGTGAGGTGTACTGAAGTACGTCGTAACGACAGCAAATTTGTAGTGATGAAGAAGATGAAGAGTTTTTACGCTGCCATCAAGGATATCTGATTTGCAACAGAACAAGCCTGGTAAACTAGCTGTATTTTTGAAAATCCGTCTGTTTCTGCAGTGGATTTTACTGGAGATTATTCGGGGTTATAAGTATCTTATTTCCCCACTCCTTCCTCCCAGTTGTCGTTTCACACCCACTTGCTCCAGTTATGCCACTGAGGCAATTACGTCCCATGGCCCATTGAAAGGGGTTGCTCTGGCGTTGTGGCGTATTCTACGTTGCCATCCTTTCTGTGCAGGTGGTTACGACCCGGTGCCACCGGTAAAGGGCAGCACGGGGAAAAAGCAGACAGACAAACACTCTCAATGCCGTATACACTCCGGTAGCATTACTCTCTAACATGGTAAACAAATGGATATTTATAGAACTTTTTTAGCAATTATTATCTCCTTTGTAATTCTGATTGGATATCAGTATTTCTTTGTGGGATTTGGTCCAACCGAAATTAAATCGGAAAATAACATGGTTCATACCAAAGTCGCTGCGCCGGTACCTGTTGCACCCGTAACAGCTGAAATTGCTACAATTCCTGCTGCAGGGAACCGTAACGTTTCGACAATACAAATGGATCGACCGGAACGAGCCGCCAGGAAATTGATTGTTGATACGGATTTTTATTCTGCGACACTTAGCGAAGAAGGCGGAGGGATAACAAGTTTTGTTTTAAAAGATTACAAAGAGACTACTGAAGTGAATTCTCCCGGTATGCAGATGGTAAAAGTTGATGGAACGCAAGGGGTTCCCCTTGAATTTTCCTGGGGAAGCGTGGTTCCTGTTACAGCTTTTTATGCTGCTGACAGGGAAGTCATCTCTTTTCAGGGAAATCAGGCAGCACTCACCATGAATGCTGCCGGAAACGGCATTGAAATTGTTCGTGAGTATAACTTTTCCAAAGATTCATATGTTATGGGGTTAAGTATCCGGGTGAAGAATGTTTCTTCCGGTGTTCTGCAGGGGGCCGCCGAGTTGTATCAGACCAGTATGCCTTTTCGGGAGGCAACCGCTGCAAATCGTTTTCTTTTTACGGGACCAGCCTATTATCTGAATGAGTCCCTGGAAGAGGTTGATTCAGATGATTACGAAAAAGGATCGGCCACCGTTACTGCGCAGATGGATTGGGTAGCCTACGAGGGCACCTATTTTGTGAATGCAATTTTGCCCCTGGAAAACAGTGTGCAGTCCCTGACCATGCAGTCTGTTGGGGAAGAAATTGTACGAATGAAGATGAGCAGCAGTCTCGACACCTTACAGGCAGGTGAAGAAAAAGTTTATACCTACAAGCTCTACTTTGGCCCCAAAAAACTCGATATCTTAAAGTCAGTTGGTTCTAATCTTGACAAGGCTGTGAATTTCGGCTGGTTTGATGTGATAGCCCAGCCAACTCTCTTTCTGCTGAACTTCTTCTACGGGATATTTAAAAACTACGGTATTGCCATTATCCTGGTAACCATCATCTTTAAAGCAATTTTCTGGCCCATCACCCAAAAGGGTTTGAAGTCAATGAAAAATATGCAGAAGTTGCAGCCTAAGATGGCAAAATTAAAAGAGAAATATAAGGGTGATCCGGCCAAAATGAATCAGGAGGTGATGAATCTGTATAAGACCTACAAGGTGAATCCTCTCGGTGGCTGCCTGCCCATGGTTCTGCAGATTCCCGTTTTCTTTGCTTTGTATAAGGTGTTACTTATGTGTGTTGAATTGCGTCATGCACCGTTTATGCTCTGGATCGGTGATCTGTCAGCACCAGATCGCCTGCCCATAGGAATTGAAATTCCATATGTTGGTGGTATTCCGGTACTTACCCTGCTAATGGGTGGTTCCATGTTTCTGCAACAGAAAATGACCCCCACAACAGCTGACCCAACGCAGGCAAAAATCATGATGTTTCTCCCTGTGGTCTTCACCTTTATGTTTGTTAATTTTGCATCTGGTCTGGTTCTCTACTGGTTTGTCAATAACCTGCTTGCCATTTTTCAACAGCAGATGATCAACCGTCAAAAGAAGGCCTGAGGAGAAAAAATATGAGCGCAGCAAAAAAAGATTTTTTCGCAAAAGAAGTGGCGGATGCCATTAAAATGGCCTGTGAATCTCTGGATTCTCCCCAGGAAAATTTGGAAATTGAAGTAGTTGAAACTGGTTCCAATGGAATTTTTGGACTTATTAGAAAGAAGGCACATATTAGAGTTCGGGTGAAAGTGGTAGATGCCGAGGTGTCAGTTAAAAAGCCTGAGGTTGAAAAACCCGTAAAAGAGATAGTTCAGCGTACTGAAAAAAAGAAAATTCCAGAAGTGAAGGTCGAAAGTTCACCTCTCCCGCCGAAAAAAAAGAGCACCCCTCTAAAACCGGCAAAACCTGCTGAACCAGTACAGGAGGAAAGTGCCGAAGTCGTACGTACTGAACTTTCTGAAGTGCTGACACTTATGGGGTTTCCCTCTATAGTAAATGCAGAAGTAGATGGTGTCACTGTTCGATGCCAGGTTAGTGATGAGCATGAAGCTGCTTTGACTGGCCAGGATGGGAAGATAATTGATTCGCTGCAATATCTGCTTAGAAAGCTGGTGGCGAGAAAAGTTGAGGGGAAAATCCGTCTTTCCATCGATATTGGTCAGTATCGTGAGAGACGTAAAATTGAACTTAGGGAACGGGCTCAAGAGCTTGCTGTTATGGTAAAAGAGGATGGTAAAACCCAGGCTATCCCGCCCCTCAATCCTTCGGAAAGGCGTATTGTACATGTTGCTCTTCAGGATGATAAAGACATTCGTTCCCGCAGTGTAGGCGGCGGTTTGTTTAAAAAAATTCTTATCTATAAGCCTGGTAAGGGCAAGAAACCCGGTGGCAATAAGCGTGGTGGGCGAGGAAAAGGGAAGGGTGGTAACGGGAATAAAAAGGGGAAGGAAAAAACAGCTTCTGACGAATAGCGGATCAATGTCATCTGCAACTATTGCTGCTATTTCAACACCACCCGGATCAGGCGGGATAGGTATTATTCGAATGAGTGGTGCGGATGTACTCAGGCATTTACGGGTGATCTTCCACCCGCTTGATTCTCACTGTCCTTACGATAGCCACCGGCTCTATTACGGACATATTATTCATCCACGGGATAAAAAAATCCTCGATGAAGTGTTGGCCGTTTATATGGCTGCACCAAAGACATATACCCGTGAAGATGTGGTGGAAATCCACTGTCACGGGAATTATCTGGCTCTACAGTCCATTCTGGAACTGCTCCTCTATTTAGGTGTTCGCCTCGCAGAACCTGGTGAATTTACCAAACTTGCATTTTTGAATGGCAGGATTGACCTTACCCGGGCTGAAGCTGTTATCGATATTCTTTCCGCCAGAACAAGAAAAGGTATGGATATGGCACTGGATCAACTTGGTGGTAGCTTATACCGACGGGTTAATGCCATACGTTCATCCCTTGTGCGTATGCGTGCCATCGTGGAAGTTGCCATTGATTTTCCCGATGAGGATGTGGAAATTGTCAATCATGCAGATCTTCTGGAGCAATTGGCCACTGAAATTCTGGATCCGGTAAAACGCTTACTTGAGCAGGCCGATAAAGGGAAAATTTTTCGTTATGGTATTTCAGTGGTAATTGTGGGATTGCCCAATGTAGGGAAATCCAGCCTCTTAAACACCCTGCTCCAGGAAGAACGAGCTCTCGTTACCTCCATTCCCGGAACCACCCGTGACACCATTGAAGAGTACCTTGATATTAACGGGGTGCCGGTACGAATAGTGGATACCGCAGGAATCAGGCAGAATGCTGATGAAGTGGAAGAGATGGGTATTCTGCGTGCCAGAAAACAGATAGACCAGGCGGATCTCGTTCTGTTTATGCTTGATGCTGCTCGTGGTGTAGAAGAAGAGGATATTGAGTTGTATAGGTCGGTAAGCCATAAACCCCTTTTACTGCTCTCTAATAAAGTAGATATTGCCAAGCGGCAGCATTCAGTCGATCAGTTTGTCGGCCGACATGCGAACCTCCCCTTTGTGCAGATTTCTGCCAAACAGGACGACAATATCGATACCCTGAAAAATACAATATTTGCTACAGTTGCAGGCAGCAAAGATCAGTGGCAGGAAGATGGCTGTTCCCCTAATGTCCGTCATAAGGCGGCGCTGAAACGGGCAACAGAGGCTGCCCTCAGATTAAAGGAGGGGCTTGAAATCGCAATCAGCAGTGACCTTCTGGCCGTTGATCTGCAGGAGTGTCTGGATCAGTTGCATGAAATCGTTGGTGTTACCACTACCGAAGATGTACTGGATGTGATTTTTGAACAGTTTTGTCTAGGGAAATAATAAGGATAGTTTCTAAGTGATCAATCTGCGGATAAGGCCAGTAATTCCTGAATGAGTTTGTCTGCACTCTCACCAATCTGATCTACACGTGCTGCGAGCATATAACAGGGTGTCGTGATCAGCTTTCGTTCAACGTCCACAACAATTTCTGTCTGGAACGTGGTTTTATGACGTGCGCCCATGGAGACGACTTTTTGGATAACATCAGGGGATTGGCCGGTTGTCAGCAGACCATTGTCAAAAATTTTAGCCAGAATTACTGGCGCGATACAAAGAGCTCCGATAGGCTTTCCAGCGGCTGCCATGGCAAGAATTGCCTTTTCTACATCAGAATTTATCCGGCAGTTTTTTCCAGCAACTGCAAAATCTGATAAATTCTTGGCAGCTCCCAGCCCACCGGGAAATACTATTCCATCATGATTAGCAGAGCTAAATTCAGCCAGGTCAGTTATGTCACCCCTTGCAATACGTGCTGATTCGATGAGGACGTTCCGCTTTGCATCCATCTCTGCACCCGTAAGGTGATTGATCACATGATGTTGCAGGATATCAGGAGCATAACACTGATAATTTGCATTGTTCTTATGGATGGCCCAGAGTGTGAGCGTTGCTTCATGGATTTCGGACCCATCCTGACGGCCACATCCGGAAAGAACAACAGCGATGGATTTTTTCTGGTGCATGAGTTTTATAAAACCAGGTGGAAAATTTCAGGTAAATTACGGTACTTTTCATTGTAGTCAAGCCCGTATCCCACGAGGAACCCACTGGTAATGGTAAAACCCGGGTAGTCAATTGTGATTGAGTGTTCCCGTCGTTCTGATTTGTTAATGAGTGAGCAGATACGGACAGAATTTGCACCTTTTTCTTCGAAGTGCTTTGCCAGCCAGCGCATGGTAAGTCCGGTATCCACAATATCTTCAACCAGAAGGATATCACGATTAGCAATGGGTTGAGCGGGGCTTGCGACAAGGGTGATTTCTCCTGAGGAAGCTGATCCGCTGCCGTAGGATGAAACTTGAATAAAGTCGGTAGCAAGGGGGAGTGGGATGGCACGAACCAGGTCTGCCATAAAGATAAATGCGCCCTTTAAAACGCCAATAACTACAAGTTCTTTATCCTGGTAATCTTCTGTGATTTCTTTGCCGAGTTCCTGTACCCGATCTTGAATCTGCTGACTGCTGAGAACCAGTTTTTTGTCTGTGGAGTGCATAATTTGCTGTATAAAAAAGTAAAGTTTTGAGTCAATTCACCCGTATGGTGTCAAGTTTGATATTGTATTCTATGGTTATTCTGCACCTGTTAATCAAAGTCAAGAAAAAATTGGGAATCCATACTGGGCTTTCATTTT
>Ga0256826_1000063_pt1 | contig 49546 bp, 53 predicted proteins | sample CV79metaG_FD_185975 | JGI IMG/M metagenome (GOLD analysis project Ga0256826, IMG submission 185975) | Hydrothermal vent microbial communities from East Pacific Rise, Pacific Ocean - CV79 | ecosystem: Environmental > Aquatic > Marine > Hydrothermal vents | place: Pacific Ocean: East Pacific Rise...
AGCAGTTACTTTTCTATTGGGAATAAAATATAATACTCCACTAGATATAAATAAAACAAGAAATGAAAGTCCTGCCGAGAGAGAGACAAATCGTTGATATTTCATGATGAACTCCTAAATTAATATTGAGATTATAGAGTTTTTTAGTGAACGCTATATGAATTTTTTAATTTTTGATATAATTTAGCAGATGTAGAGTAAATGGAGATAATAGATGACAATATACGGCATAAAAACATGTTCAACTGTAGGAAAAGCACGAAAGTTTATGAAAGAGAACAATATAGAGTTTGATTTTGTAGACTATAAAGTTGAGTCAGTAGGTGAAGAGAAAATTCGTGAATGGTTAAAACAGTTAGATATTAATGTACTGTTTAACAACCGTGGAACCAAGTATAGAGATTTAAAACTAAAAGAGTTAAACCTTGACGATGAAGGAAAAATAGCATGGATGGCAAAAGAGAACTATTTAATTAAGCGACCTGTTATTGAGTATGGAGATGGTAAGGTTCATGTTACTTATAATGAAGATGAGTATCGGGAGCTATTTTTATAATTGATTGGTATTGGATAGTTCTATTGGTATGGCTTTTTTTTCTTCCTATAACTTATGCCATTCCTCTATATTGGCTTGAAAAAACATACTTTAATAATTGTTATGAAGAGTCAAAAGCAGAGTTAATTGTCATTTTAGGTGCTGGATTAACTAGCAGTAGTACAATGCAACAACCAAACTTAAACTTAATGCTTCTAGAGCGTGTACGTTTTGGTGCTTTTTTACAAAGAGAAACCTCTTTACCTATTTTAGTTACAGGTGCTGGGTCTCATTCAAAAGTTACCGAAGCAGAGCTTATGAAAAAAGTTTTAGAAGAGGAGTTTTGTGCCAGTGTAAAATATGTAGAAGATAGAAGTAACTCTACTTTAGAAAATGCAAAGTTTACAGCAGAGATTTTAAGAGAACATAATATTAAAACTATTTTTCTTGTGAGTAACTCTTGGCATTTGAAACGGGCAAGTTTTATATTTGAAAAGTATGCAAGAGAGGTTAATGTTATTCCTATTGCTGATTTTGCTTATGCTTCTAAATCATTTAATTTTGACAAAAGTGATTTTGTTCCAAGTTTGGCGACTCCTTATTATCAGAGACGTTTTTACTTGGAGTTATTTCGTTTAGCTTGGCAAAAACTTACTCTATAGAGCTTTTTAGCTATTATTCCAAAAAATAAAGGTTATATTTGTTTACCATTGATAAAGCTAAACACAAAAAAATTTTAAAAATCTCTCTTCCTGCTGCTTTTAACTCTCTGCTAGATATGTTACAAGTGATAACCGATCTCATAATGGTAGGAACTCTTTCAGCATTTGCAGTTGCTGCTGTTGGGCTTGGTTTGCAGTCGCTTATGTTTGTCTTTGCTGTTCTTACTCTTTTTCATGTAGGAACTAATGCTCTTATCTCTAGGTTTTATGGGGCTGGTAAATTAAAACAAGCCTCTTTGTCTCTCTCTACACTTTACATTTTTGCTCTTGGACTTTCTCTTTTCGTGGCTCCTATGTGGTATTTTGGCTCTTCTGAGCTTTATGTTCTTTATGGAATGGCTAAAGAGGTGACAGAACTTGGGCAAGGTTATGTCCAAATTTTAACACTTATGATGCCTTTTATCTTTGTTAAACTAGTCTTTGTTAGTGCTTTAAGTGCTACAGGTGACACCAAGACACCTATGTATGTGAAGTTAGTCTCTATAGTGCTAAATGTCTGTCTGAATTATGTTCTGATATTTGGACACTTTGGTGTAGAAGCTTTGGGAGTACAGGGTGCGAGTATTGCGACTGTGGTTGTAAATATGTTAGAGGTTGTAGTCTATATCTATCTTTATACACAAAATAAAATGATATTTACACCAATGAAACATTTTTCTAAAAGATTGTTACGACGAGCTTTGAGAGTTGGAATTCCAGCCTCTTTAGAGAGAGGGCTTACTATGGGTTCATTTATGCTTTTTACAGCAACAATTGCCAGTTATGGAACAGAGGCAATGGCAGGTTATCAGATTGGGTTACGTATTGAAGGTTTGGCTTTTATGCCAGGAATTGGTTTTACCATTGCAGCTATGGCACTTATGGGGCAGGGACTTGGGGCTAAAAAGCCTGACCAGTCAAGAGAGGATGTTTTGTTGGTTTTAAAATATGCCATAGGACTCATGTTTTTTCTCTCATTTTTTATGATATTTACTCCCGAGTTTATAGTACAATTTTTTACTAATGATTCAAAAACCATTCAACAAGCAAGTCTCTATTTACAAATAGTTGGGCTTTCACAAATACCTCTTGCTTTTAACTTTGTACTCTCAGGAGCTTTACGTGGAGCAGGAGATAGTAAAAGAACATTACGAATTAATTTGATGTCTCTATGGTTCGTAAGAATTATTCCTGCATTTTTACTCTCATGGTATTTTCATGAGATTATATATGTCTATATTGCAATGATCTCCGATACATTTGTAAAGGCATTCTTTTTATGGAGAGCCTTTGATGATGGAGAGTGGAAGAGGATAAAAGTTTAAGAAATAGGGTTTTACTCTATTTCTTATAAATATTTTGAAGGTGTTCCATTTTTGTACCCATGTTAAGTAGAGCCATGTCTGCCAACACAAGTGCCATCATCGCTTCACAAACGATTGAACCACGTATTGCAACACATGGGTCATGACGACCTTTTAGCTCAAATTTCATAGCTTCGTTAGCAGTATTTACTGTATCTTGTGCTTGAAAGATTGATGGAGTTGGTTTAAAGTGTGTTTTTACAACAATATCATCACCATTTGAGATACCACCTAAAATTCCACCAGAGTGATTTGAGGTAAATCCATTGGGTGTAATGCCATCATTGTTTTGGCTACCTTTTAAAGAAGTACTAGCAATACCATCACCAATCTCTATGGCTTTAGAGGCATTAATACTCATCATTGCGTCTGCTAGTTTTGCATCAAGTTTGTAGTAAATTGGTTCACCAAGACCAACAGGAACTCCTGTAGCTACTGTCAAGACCACACCACCTACAGAGTCATGTTTACTTTTTGCAGTTAAAATAGCCTCTTCTTGTGCTGTTTCTACCTCTTTGTCTAAAGCGTAGAGTTTAGAATTTTTTGCATGAGTAAAGTCATAGTTTTTAGCTTTAATGCCATCGACTTCGCAGACTCCTGATTCAATCTCAATCCCAATATTTTTAAGCATTAGTTTTGCAATGGCACCAGCAGCAACTCTTGCAGCTGTCTCTCTTGCAGAGCTTCGTCCACCACCACGGTAGTCACGTAGACCATACTTGTGAAAGTAGGTAAAGTCAGCATGACCTGGACGAAACAAGTCTTTAACGTTGTCATAGTCACGACTTTTTTGATTTCCATTAAAAATAACCATCATAATGGGTGTTCCTGTAGAGAGACCTTCAAAAGTTCCAGATAAAATTTCTACTTTATCATCTTCTTTTCTAGCTGTTTCTAGTTTGCTCTTTCCAGGCTTTCTTCTGTCTAGTTCAGATTGAATAAATGCTTCATCTATTTTAAGTCCTGCAGGAACACCATCGACAATACATCCAAGAGCTTTTCCATGAGATTCACCAAAAGTAGTCATACTAAAGGCTTTTCCAAAAGTATTGTTCATTATATACCCTCTTTTAGTATTCTAAGTGCAATCTCTGCTGCTTTTTGCTGTGCCTCTTTTTTTGAGCGACCAAGTGCAGAAGCGATGATTCTGTTTTGTAACTCAACAGCAATTTCAAACTCTTTTTGATGGTCTGGACCAAAAGAGCGTACAAGTTTGTAGTTTGGTGTTTCACCAAAATCAGCTTGAGTTAGTTCTTGTAGTGTTGTTTTAAAGTCTTTTGAAAGAGAATTCAAGTCAATAGTTTCATATGCCTCTTCAATGAGTCTAATAGCAATTTTAGCAGTTACTTCAAGACCAGACTCTAAATATACAGCACCAATAATAGCTTCAAATGCATTTGAGAGTAGTGAAGGTTTTGTTCGTCCTTTATTGTTCTCTTCTGCTGATGAGATAAGTAAAGAGTCACCTAAATTAATGTTCAGAGCCAGTTTAGTAAAGCCTTTTTCATTGACAAGTGAAGCACGAATTTTAGAAAGTACTCCTTCATCCTCTTTTGGAAATTTCTTAAAGAGGTATTCACCAACAATTAGGTCGAGTACAGCATCACCTAAGAACTCTAATCGCTCGTTGTTATAAGGTTTTTTATAACTCTTATGAGTGAGTGCTTCGGTGATGAGGTCATCTCGTTTAAACTGATAGTTTAAAGCCTTCTCTAATGCTTTAAAATGTTTCATCTGTTATGTTTCCTTTTTTATAAATTTTATAGTAATGCTTTTTGTCGTTGAGCTTCATCATATGCAAGTTTGTCACAACGTTCATTCTCTTCATGACCATCGTGACCACGAACCCAAATACCAGTTACATTATGTACTTTTGAGTACTTTAGATACTCTTTCCATAAATCAACATTTTTTACTTTTTTAAACTCTTTTTTTATCCATCCATCTAACCAAGTGTTTATGGCATTTATGACGTATGAACTGTCTGAAATAACGGTGATGTTACAAGGTTCTTTCATGAGTTTTAAGCCTTCAATAACACCTCTAAGTTCCATTCTATTGTTAGTAGTATGTGCTTCTCCACCAAAGAACTCTTTTTCATGTCCATTAAATTCTAAAATTCCACCGTAACCACCAGGTCCGGGATTACCTAAACTTGAACCATCAGAGTAGAGAGTAACTTGTTTGAGACTTTTTTTCTGCAAGAGTTTCCTTAATTTGTATGGCATCTATGGCGTAGCACTTTGGACATCTTGTAAATGCAATAGGAAAATTTTGTTTACATTTTCCACACCCATAGTTAAAGAGTAAATCAACATCTTCATTTCCACCTTTTTTGGCAGAAATAATAGTGTTAATAGTAAAAAATTGACTCTTTGGTATTTGTTCTTCTGCTTTTATAAAACCTTTTGCAAGGTAGATAGCAGTTAAAGTTTCACTGTTTGAAATTATATCTAAGTTGAGGTTTGATGAGGGTAAGAACCATAAAATATCAAGTATAGAGTGAATCTTATCTTCTTGAATATTATTCCAAGCGATATTTAAATCTAAAGAGAAAAGAGCTTTCATAATCCTGCGATAAGCATAGTATTTATTGTTTAATAAATTGACTAAAGATTCTACTTTTTCTTCATTGCTGAGTTGTTTGTGTATTAAAAGTTTATTAAGATTGATATGTGCTTCTAATTTCTCTGTTTTTTCTTCTAAAATTTTTAAAGGAGTAAGCGTATTAAGTGCTTTATCATATTCATTAAGAAGCTCATAAACAATACCAAGGTTATAGAGTGTATCAATGTTACGTGGGTGCTTATGTAAAATTTCTAAAAAAATAGACTCTGCTCGTTTTAAAAAACCTGCTTTAAGATAGGTTTCTCCTAACTGTTTTAAAATCTTTTTTTTATCTAAAAAGATGTCTATGTGTTCAATAAGGTAGAGGTTAAGGTTAATTGCTTTTTGATATTCACCTTGACTACTAAATGCTTCAGCAAGAAGGGAGAGTGGTTTAATGAGAGTTTGCTCAAATGGCATCTCTTCAATTTCAAGACTATGCGTATTATCATTAAATCTTTTTATAAAGCGTTTAAGCGTTGTACGTTTCTTCTCCTCTTTAATATTTCCCATAACATAGGAACTTATGGCAACAATAAGAATTAAGATAATAATTATCAAAATACTAAATAGAGGATCATCATAAGCAGGGAGTATATTATCCAAAAGTTACCTTTATTATTGCTCTTTTTGGTCTGTATTTTATCATATTAGATTTAATACTGATAATTTATATGAGTATGTTTCCTTCTAAAAAAGTATTTAGATACTTTGCAACGTTTTTGCAACGTTCTCTTTATAAAATATAATAATATAGAATTTTTGATATGAAATGTGAAAGGTAGCATATGTTTGAATCTTTAAAAACAAAAACAGTTTTATACGTAGAAGATGAGATAATGGTATTGGAAAATATTTCAGAGTTACTTCAAAATTATTTTAAGGTGTTTCATACTGCATCAGATGGTGAGATGGCATATGAACTCTTTTTAAAATATGAAATTGATATTCTCATAGTTGATATTGAATTGCCTAAAATGAATGGGATAGAGTTAATTAGTAAAATACGTGAGAGCAATAAAGATGTTGAAATTGTTGTAATATCTGCTTATACAAAAACAGATTATTTTTTAGAATGTATTAATTGTCATGTGAGTAAATATATTGTAAAACCTTTTACTTCTAGAAAAATTAAAGAGTTATTAGTGATGCTTAATGAAGATTTTAAAAACTCGGTAAATCAAGAAAGTATTTGCTTAGATGAAGAGTTTACTTTTAATATGGAGTCATCACAGTTATTATATAACAATGATTGTGTTAATTTAACTAAAAAAGAGAGAGAACTCTTAATGCTTCTATTAGATAATATAAATAGTCTTATATCTATTGATACCATGGAGTATACAATTTGGCCAGAACAAGGAAGTAGCCCAAGTAGACGTAGAGCTTTAATTAGTAGGCTTCGTTCTAAGTTAAAACATAGATTTATTGAAACTCATGCTTCAGAAGGCTATATTTTTAAAATTGATAATGGAAAATGTAATGTCAGTAGAACATAAATCATCTATACGAATTACAACGTTGGTTGTTATTTTTCCTTTAATTGTACTACTTCTATATGGAATGTTAACCCATATGTTTTTTTTCTTTTCTCAGAGTGAAGAGGCAGGGAAAGAGCTTGTTAAATATGAAAAAACTTTAATGGATGCACAAAAAGATAGTTTAAAAGAAAAAGTAGAGAATCTTGTACAGTTTGTACGATATTATGATGGGCGTAGTAGTGAGAAAATTAAAGAAGATGTTAAAAATATTGTTAATGTGACAGCAGATATAGCTAATAATTTGTATGCAGAGCATCATAATACGATGGAGGAAAATGAACTTAAAGAGATTATTAAGAGTGCATTACGTAAAATTAAATTTGAGAGAGATATTGGTTATCTCTTTCTATTAGATTTAAAAGGGAATGCTTTAATTCATGTAGATAAAAAAATAGTAGGAACCAATATTATGCATATTCAAGATGTTTATGGTAAATTTATTCTAAAAGAGTTTAATCATGTCTTAGAAGAGAGAGGCGAAGGTTTTGTAGATTATTATTGGTATATTGTTAGTGAAGATAGAAAAGAGATGCACTATAAAATCTCTTTTGTTAAAATGTTGGACTGTTATGATTGGTATGTAGGTGCTGGTGAGTATTTAAAATATATGAAACGTTTTGTTCAAAAAGATATTTTAAAATATATTGAAGCAAATGCTAAATTTAAACATGGTTATTTTTTTATTTCCAATTCAAAAGAACAAATTATTTTTCATCCTTTAACAAACGGAGTAAAAAATCTTAAAAAATATCAAAAAGAGGGTTTTTCTTCTGATGAAAAATATCTCTCTTATACTCAATATATACCTGATTATGATTGGTATATTACGGCTAATAAAAATTTAGAAGAGATTAGGGATACTATAGATACAAAAAAAATGAATAGTGTAGAGAAGGAGGGTGCACATATTCGAACTAGTCTATATATTTTAATTTTTACATGGGTAATTTCTATTTTACTTTCGCTTTATCTCTCAATGATTATTAATCGAAAATTAAAAAGTTATGAAGCACAACTGCAAGATGCTAATGATAAATTAGTATTTCAATCTAGACAAGCTTTAATTGGAGAGTTATTCTCTATGATTGCACATCAATGGAGACAGCCTATTAATAAAATAGCATCTATTTTAGCTCTTTTACGTTTTAAATTAATTGATGAAAAAATAGCCTATACAGAAATTGATAGCCGTTGTAATGATATTGAAGAGAGTGTAGAGTTTATGTCGGAAACTATAGATGATTTTAGAACTTTTTATCAGCCAAAAGAGGGAAGTGAAAAGGTTGATTTAAAAGAGCTTATAGAGAAATCTATTCATTTTCTCGATGCTTCAATTCGAAAAAAAGATGTGAATATCGTTACTAATTTAGAGAGTATAGAGTTTGAGTTATTTGGAAATGAGTTTTTACAAGTAATGATTAATATCATAAAGAATGCAATTGATTCAGTAGAGAAACGTGGTAAGGTAGTTATTAAATTGTATAGAGAAAGTAGTCAAGTTATTGTCTCTATTGAAGATAATGGAGCAGGAATTGACGATGATTCATTGGCTAAATTATTTGATCCTTACTACACAACAAAAGAAGACTCTATGGGTTTAGGGTTGTATATGACAAAGATGATTATTGAAAAGCATATGAAAGGTATTATTGAGGTTGAAAAACTCTCTAAAGGTGTTCGTTTTAATATCTATCTTAAAGAGAGTTCGTAGTTATAGTTGTAGATTGGATATACTTTCACTATGATTGATAACGCTTCTGTAGAACAGCTAAAGAATAACATTGATATTGTTGATATTATCTCTAACTATATTGAGGTAAAAAAAGCAGGAGCTAATTTTAAAGCAAACTGTCCTTTTCACGGAGAGAAAACACCTAGTTTTGTCATTAGTCCAGCTAAGCAGATATATCACTGTTTTGGGTGTGGGGTAGGTGGTGATGCAATTAAATTTGTTCAAGAGTACGAGAAGTTAAATTATCCAGAAGCTTTAGAGAAAATAGCCTCCATGATGAACTTCTCCTTGGCATATACCCAGGGTGGAAGTGACAACACAGAGGCACGTCGTCTTTTAGAGCAGGTGCAAGAGTGGTACTCTAAAAACTTAGATCAAACGTCTGTTGCCATTCAATACCTTAGAGATAGAGGGATTACTCAGCAGTCCATAGAGCATTTTGGTATTGGATATGTTGGTGCTTCACATGAACTCATGAACTTTCTCTCTGCAAGCTTTTTACCCATTCCAAAAGCCGAAGAGGCTGGAGTAGTTGCACAGCGTGAGAGAGGTGGGTTTTATGCTAGGTTAACAGAGCGTATTACTTTTCCAATTTATTCTAGTTCTGGAGCCATTGTTGGTTTTGGTGGACGAACCATTACTAACCATCCAGCAAAGTACATTAACTCTCCACAGACTAAACTTTTTAATAAGTCTCAATTGCTCTACGGATATGCAAAAGCAAAAGAGCATATTTACTCGAACAAAAAGCTTATTGTTTGTGAGGGGTATTTAGATGTTATTATGTTTCATCAAGCTGGTTTCAAAGAGGCAGTTGCGACACTGGGAACAGCATTAACTACGGAGCATTTACCCACTTTGCGTAAGGGTGAGCCACACATTGTCTTGGCTTACGATGGAGACAAAGCTGGAGTTGCAGCTGCACTAAAAGCTGCGTCTATGTTAACAGAATCGGGGTTCGATGGCTCTGTAGTTCTTTTTCCAGATGGAAAAGATCCTGCTGACATGATTGCAATTGGGCAAGTGCAAGAGGTGGCAAAACTGTTGCGTAATGGTCAAGCACTTATCCCTTTTGTCATTGAGATGATGGCAAAATCTTACGACCTCAATAACCCTCGTGAAAAAGAGGTGGCATTTGGAACAGTTAGAGCTTACTTAGATAACTTAAGTCCTATTATTCGTGAAGCATATGTGGCACATGCCTCTACTGTTTTGGCTGTTAACCCAGCACTGTTTGGTGGAGAGACAAAACTTGAAAATACCAAAGCACGTTTTGAAAGTAGTAGAGATGATGTTGGGCAATTGAGTATTATTAAGACACTTATTGAGAATGAATCGCTCATCAATAAAGTTTCCAATGTGATTGAGCCTTCAATGTTTGGTAGTTATGAAGCGTTATTACAGAGTGTGATAAAAGGGGAGAGTAGCCCAAATATTACAGGGCTTATGCTTGATGAGACTATTATTTGTATGAATGAAGAGGAGCTTTCTCGCTCTTTGGCATCTTTTCTGTTTCGCTACTACTCTTTACAACTTAAAAGTATTACTGTAGATAGTAGTATTCCTATGCAAAAGAGAAGTTTTTTAATACGAAAAATTAAGATGGATGTTTTACCAAGGCTTAAACGTGGTGAGTTAGTAACTTATGAGTTTTAAAGGGGAAGTTATGAAGAAAACAGTTGTAGGATTATTAGTTAGTATACTTTTCATAGGTTGTGGAAGTAGTTCGACAGAGGGCAGAGTTGAAGAGAGTCTACTTAAAAGTAAATTTATTAATAACTCCTCTTGTGATGAGATTATTGATAAAGTATTTTTAGAAATCTGTTACGATAATAGTCTAAAAGCAGCTAAAAGTGTAGCCTATAAATTAGATGGTGATTTAGTAAATGAGCTAAATATTAAAGATAGACCATTCTTCTATGAAGAGCCTAGCCTAGATCGTGAAAACAGAGCTAGTTTTCGTGACTACACAAGGTCTGGCTATGACCGTGGACATTTGGCACCAGATGCAGCCTTTGACTGGAGTGAGGAGAGTTTGGAAGCTACTTACTCTTTGGCAAATATTATTCCTCAAATTCCAGAAGTTAATCAAGAGATGTGGGTAGATGTTGAAAAACTGGCACGAAGAAAAGCTGTAGAGCTTGGGAGTGTGAATGTTCTAAACATTGTTAAGTATAATAGCAATCCAAATCGTATTGGAGCTAACGGCATAGCAGTCTCTAAAGGTTACTATAAAGTGCTTTATAATAAAGATGAAAACTATGAAGCATGTTACTACTATGAAAATAGAGAGAACACAAACAGTAGCCGTGACACAAAAGAGAGACACTTAGTTGAGTGTAGTACGGTAAATTATTAAAAGGAAAAACATGACAGCGTCAGCAAAACATATTTTAGTACAAGATGAGGCAAAATGCCAAGAGTTAAAAGAGAAAATAAACTCAGGTGAAGCGACATTTGAAGAGGTAGCAAGAGATAGTTCACTTTGTCCTTCAGGTGTAAAAGGTGGAGACTTAGGAAGTTTTGGTCAAGGAGCAATGGTTCCAGAGTTTGATAAAGTAGTTTTTAACGATGAGGTAGGAGTGGTTCACGGACCAGTACAAACTCAGTTTGGTTACCACTTACTTCTTATTACTAAACGTAGTTAAGAGATATGACAGACAAAAAAATTAACCTTATCATGAAGCTTCTTATGGCTTTAATGCTGGGTTACTTTGCCTACTTTAAAGGGTGGGTTTTTTCAGGTTCTACAAATATTTCACCACAAAAAGCACACACCTTATTGGAACAACCTAACAGACCTTTACTTCTTGATGTACGCTCTAAAAAAGAGTTTAAAAAAGACCACCTAAAAGGTGCTATCTCAGTGCCATTAGAAGAAATTTCCAAATTTAATACAAAAGCTAAAGAGCTACTAGTCTATTCTGAGAGAGGAGAGTTAAGTGTTGAAGCTTCACGCATACTTTCTAAAAAATATAGAGTCTTTAATCTTGAAGGTGGAGTAGTTTTTTGGATTAGAGCTGGATATAAGGTTGTGAAGGGTTAAGTTAAACTTTATAGTTGATAATTGGAACGATATACTCTTTATCAATATCTTTATCATTAAATTAGTTAATATTAATATAATTATATATATCATAAATTAAATTTATTAAAATAAGGATACTTAAATGTATAAAAACATACTTCTTATTGGAGAAACTGCTCCAAATGTATTTTTCTATAAAGAAGTTGAGGGAGATAAAGAGTATAAACTCTCTACGGAATCTGAATTTTCACCTAATGATTTAATAGTAAAAGTAAAAAGTGGTATGCTTTACTTTGTTCGCCAATATATTAAAATGGGAATTTTTGTTGGAGGTGCTGGTCTAGAACTTATAGAGAACAGTAAAGGAAAAGAGGCTGTTAAAGGACTTGAAATGGCAAAAAAAGGTACTTGTAGTAAATAATAAATTTAGAAATAGTATCAAAGTTAAAGTAGCTCCCATATTAAATGTTGGGAGCCAAAAATATTTTATTTTTAGAGTTTACCTTTTAAGTCAGATAATTTTTCAGGCATAAGCTCTTTTTTCATATTACCATAATTTGAGTGTCTTAATGAATGGCTAAAGATATATCTCCAGTTTATAACATTAGAAACATCCCACTTAGAAACATCTTGCATAAAGTCAGAAATTGCAAGCATATGATTCATATCTGTTACATTTGAGACATTCCAAGTTGAAAGATCTTGATTAAACTGATGTTTTATTATCTTTTTATATCTCCCTTTATACCAATATCCTCTAAACATAGAAGCCATATTTGTAACATTAGAAACGTCCCATTTTCCGATGGGTTGATTAAAGCTATAGGCATACTTGAACATCTCATGCATGTCTGTAACCTTTGAGGTATCCCATGCTGAAATATCTTGATTAAATTTAACTTGGTTATAGAATAATCTTGACATATCAGTAATGTTAGAGGTATTAACTTCAGTTACATCTTGTTGATTTGAAATCATCTCTAGTAATCTTTTACGGGTGATAGGTTTAGTTAAGTCTGAAGGAGGTTTTGAGAAGTTACCATAAAACTCTTCTTTATATCCGGGTTCTTCACTGTTATTGTCATCTAAAAATTTTTTTGGTTTATTTTTTTCCTCCATTTTTAGCCATCGTTTACTTCTTATTCGAATTTTTTCGAAAATACCTTTCCATGAAGTAACATTAGAGACATCCCATTTAGTTAGGTCTTGATTTATATTAGAACCATAAAACATTTTATACATAGTCTCTACATTAGAAACATCCCAGTTGGAAAGGTCTTGATTGAAAGCTGTAGAATATAGTCTCATTACATATGTTTCAAAAACTCCTCTAAACATCTGAGACATATTTCTGACTTTTGAAACATCCCATTTTCCAATTGGTTGATTAAATGCATAGGCATAGGCAAACATCTCATTCATATTGGTTACATTTGAGGTATCCCAATCAGAAATATCTTGGTTAAAAGTATGATTACCTTTAAATAATCTTGACATATTAGTTATTTTAGAAGTATTAACCTCTGTTACATCTTCATTGTTCTTAATCATTTCAATGAGTTGCTCACGAGTAATAGGTTCATTTATAGGAGGAATCTTAGAAGTAAATACTCCAAAGTCTATTTTGTCCATATTCTCTTCAAGCCAAAATTTACGAAAATCATCTGTAATAATAGACATCTCTTTACTTTTAATAACTTTAACTATATATAGATTTTCATCTAAATTAGAGAAAGAGTAGTTACCCTCATTATTCGTTTGAGTAGTTGCTATTTTTTCTTTATCTTCATTATAAAGTTCAATTTTTACACCTCTTATTTTTTTTTCGTTTTTACCCATCTCCCAGTCTTTGTTCTCATCATTCCAAACAGTTCCAGTTATTGAGTAGGTTAAAGGTTTATAAATACCAAAATTAATATCATCTCTATCTTCATCTAACCAAGTAGTAATGATTTGGTCTGTAACAAGTGTAGCCTCTTTAGGAGGGATTACTTTAATAGAGTATTCTCCCTCTTCTTTATTGCTAAATTGGTAATATCCTTCATCATCTGTTTTTATGCAATCAACAATATCTCCATCTTCATCATAAAGTATTACTTCTACATTTGGATAGTTAGGTTCATTATTGTTTTGTTCCCAGTCTTGGTTCATGTCATACCAAACTTTACTATGAATATCATAGTTTGCCATAGCCATTAATGGCACTATACTTAAGATTGTTGCTATTTTTTTCATTAGTTCCCTTTTTAATAAATAATGTTATTAAATATTGTAATATATTTTTTGTTAAAAAGGGTTTTTATTGATTTAAGGTATTGGCAAAGGATAAAATGTATCTATTTAAGATAAATGGTAATAGGAACTTAATGATTTTAGATAGAGTAATATTTAAAAGATATTATGCATTTTTCTGATAAGAAATTGGATTAATAAGTGGTGGCGCCAGACGGAATCGAACCGCCGACACAAGGATTTTCAATCCTTTGCTCTACCAACTGAGCTATGGAGCCACTTTTTTGGAGTACTTCTTGTTTGAAGTGGCTGAAATTATAGCCACTTAAACTTAAAATATTCTTAAATTTTTAAAGACTTTTAACAAATCTAAAAAACTCTTCTCCTCTATGTTTGTAAGAGTTAAACTGGTCAAAACTTGCAGCTGCAGGGGAGAGGAGGGCTACCTCGTCTTTAGTAAGCTTTGTTGCAATGGTGTTAATGGTATTTTCTAGTGTTTCACATGCTGTAAAGTTAATGTGATGCTTTTTTGACAAGAGAGCCAGTTTTTCAGAGTTTGCACCAATGGTATAGAGATGAATCTTTTTCCCTTCCATAAGCTCAAAGAGAGGGGTTAAATCGGCTCCTTTGTCATTACCACCTAGAATAAGATGAATAAACTTATCGTCATAACCTTTTACTGCTTGTACTGTTGCATCTAAGTTGGTAGCTTTTGAGTCATTTACCCAAGTACGTCCAAGAGTATCTCTTGTCTCTTCTTGTCTGTGGTTATCTAAAGTAAAAGCGTTAATGGTTTCATAGTCAATTTCGTCAAACAAGGTTTTAGTAACGGCTAGTGCTAAGAGGGCATCTTCTAAAAAAGCTGCTTTAAAACGAATTTTTGAACTATCTATCGAGAAGTACTCTTCTAAGAATTTTGCAGAGTCATACTCAACTATAAAAGCATTGGTTTTAGGTAGCTTTAGACCTTTAGGAACCAGTGCTAACTCTCCCTCTTTCATGCTGAGTAGGGGTTTTAGCTTATCTGCTTCATACTGTTCAGGTGTTCCATGCCAGTCTAAATGGTCAGGGGTAATTGGAAGTAGCAGATAGATATTTGGTGAAGCAATATTGGTATGATGCAAGGTAAAAGAGCTTGATTCTAAAATCCAAATGGGAGCATTGGTAGAAAGCTCTGCTAACGGTGTACCTATGTTTCCTCCACTAACGGCACCTCTTTTTTCTAAAAGATGCGTAAGCATTTGGGTGGTGGTTGTTTTTCCATTGGTACCACTAATCCAAATGCTAAAAGGCATCTCTTTTGCAAAGAAATCATACTCACTTAGTAGATGCTTCGCAGATTGTATGAGTGGATGAGAAGGAGGAACACTGGGTGTGGTCACTTCAAGTTGTGAATTTTCAGGGTCAAACAGGTGTGAAGGTAAGACTTGATTGTTCTCTTCATCTGTATAGGGTTTTTCTGTCTTATCGTCAAAAAAAGTACAGCCACCACCTAGTTTTTTTGCAATAGCTTTAGTTGTAAGTCCATATCCGAAGAGGGTTGGTTTATTCATCTTTAGCTCTTTATCTAATTTTTAATGAGATTAATGCAATGATGTTTGAGAGAAATGAGATCATCCAAAAACGTACAATAATTTTATTTTCAGCCCATTTTTTCATCTCAAAATGGTGATGAATTGGTGCCATAAGAAAGACCCGTTTTTTTCTCAGTTTGTAAGATCCAACTTGTAAAATAACAGAGACGGTCTCAATGAGAAAGATAAGTCCAATAATAACTAAAAGTACTTCACTTTTTCCAAGAATTGCCATGTATGCTAATACCCCACCAATAGAAAGTGAACCTGTATCACCCATGAAGATTTCTGCTGGATAACAGTTGAACCATAAAAATCCAAGCAATGCACCAGAGAGAGATGCTGCTAAGATGATGACTTCACCTACTCCTTTTATGTTTGGCATATATAGGTACCCAGAGAATATGGCATGACCTGTTAGGTAGACAATTATTCCTAAAGTTGCTAAAGATATGATTGAAGGTACGGTTGCTAGTCCATCTAGCCCGTCGGTAAGGTTTACAGCATTTGTCATGGCTAAGAATGTAAAGAGCCAAAATGGAATGGCAAAGTAGAGTCCTAGGTCAAAAAGAGGCTCTTTTAGAAAAGGAACATAGATAGTTGTAGGAAAATCAGCTACTAAAATTAAGTATAAAGAGACAGCTAGTCCGATGACTGTTTGTAGAGCAAGTTTTCCTTTACCACTTAATCCTTGAAGGTTATCTCCTGTTAAAATTTTTCCTAAGTCATCTTGAAAACCTACCATTGCAAAACCAATAAGTGTTATGAGTCCAGCAATGATGTAATGGTTTGAAAAATTAGAGGTAAAGAGTATGGCAACTACTGTAGCCATAACAAAGATAGCACCACCCATAGTAGGAGTGTTCGCTTTACTTGCATGATTGGGTACATATTTGTTAATGGGCTGATGTGTTTTTTGTGCAATTGCCCATGCCATGTACTTGGGTAGTATGAAAAGAGTAAGGAAAAAAGCAATAAAAAAGCCAAAGCCTGCTCGAACTGAAATGTATTGGAAAAGATTGATGTCAAAATATTCGTAAAAAGCGTATAACATATGAGGTAAAATCCTAAAAGTAGTCTCTATTTAAGTAAATAATTGATATTTTACTTAAAATATTATAAAGATAGGGTCAAAGTTAAATGAAGATACAAAAAACACTTTTAATCATTACTGATGGGATAGGTTGTAAACCAGATAGTAGTTGTAATGCATTTAAAGATGCTACTAAACCAACTTACGATAAATTAATGTCAGAAGTACCTAAAACACTTATCTCAACACATGGTTTGAGTGTTGGTCTACCAGAGGGGCAGATGGGAAATTCAGAAGTTGGGCATATGAGTATTGGTTCGGGTCGTATTTTGTATCAAGACTTGGTAAAAGTATCATTGGCAATAGAAGATGGAACTATTGAAGAAAATATTGCATTAACCTCAACACTAGAGAAGAGTAATAGAGTACATCTTATAGGTCTGCTTAGTGACGGTGGTGTGCATTCACATATTGAGCATATTATTGGCTTGGCAAAATTTTCAGAAGAACGTGGGAAAGAGGTTTTTTTACATCTTATTACTGATGGAAGAGATGTCTCACCAAGCTCAGCCAATAAATATATTGAGCAGATAGAGAATATCTGTTCAGATAAAATTTCTATAGCAACTATTGCTGGACGTTTTTATACAATGGATAGAGACAACCGTTGGGATAGAGTAGAGGCAGGATATAAGGCTATGGTAAATGCTACTCCATCTACTTCTTTAGATGCCAAAAGTTATGTGAGTGCATCTTATGCAAAAAATATCTATGATGAGTTCTTAGAACCAGTTGCTTTAAATGGATATGAAGGAATGCAAGAGGGTGATGCTGTAGTTTTAGCTAATTTCCGTTCAGATAGAGCAAGAGAGATTACAATGGCATTAGGAAACAGTGAGTTTGATGGTTTTGTACGAGACTATTTAGATTTAAATATTACAACACTAACCAAATACGATGCTTCATTTACTCATCCAATTATGTTTGAGAAAGCAGTTCCTAAACATACATTAGCAGAGGTTGTAAGTAACGCAAAACTTAGACAACTTCACACAGCAGAGACGGAGAAATATGCACATGTTACTTTCTTTTTAAATGGTGGTGTTGAAGAACCAATGGTAGGAGAGAGTAGAGTTCTAATTCCTAGTCCAGATGTAAAAACATATGACATGAAACCAGAGATGTCAGCTCCTGAAGTTGGAGAGGCTGTTAGAACAGGTATGGATGAAGCGTATGACTTAATCATTGTAAACTTTGCTAATGGAGATATGGTTGGACATACTGGAAACTATGAAGCAGCATGTAAAGCTGTCCATGCTGTTGATATTGAACTTGGAAAAATTATTGAAAAAGCTAAAGATGATAATTATGCGATTGTTCTTACTTCGGATCATGGAAATTGTGAAGAGATGAAAGATGAAGAGGGAAATGTTTTAACTAACCATACAGTAGGAGATGTTTGGTGTTACGTTTTAGCACAGGGAGTTGAAGTATTAAAAAGTGGAGGTGGGCTTAATAATATTGCTCCTACAGTGCTTGAAATTATGGGACTTGAAATACCAAGTGAGATGGATTCATCTCTTTTGTAATTGTGAAATTTTAACCCACTTTTTCTAATAGAAATAAACATTTTCACTTTAAATTAGGTTTATTACGCTATGATAATAGGAGATTTAAAAGTTAAAAAGGAGGCTGTTATATGGATAGGATGCTTAAAGAATCAGTAGCTGCTCTGTTTTGTCACGTTATTAAATTAAATGATAAAGATTTAGATGCAGAACGTCCCCTGTTTCGTCGTTTTATGAAACAGGATTTTAATACCGACAAAGAGGAAGCGTGTCACTTACTTGATGACGTAATGAATAAAGATTATAATATAGATACACAAATTTCAATAATAGCAAATGCGTTACATAATGAAACATACACAAAAATGTCTGTACTTAAACAACTCAATCATATAATTGTAAAATCTAAATTGGAAAATGATGATTATGATTTATTTGATAAAGTTAAAGAAGCATTTTTCCCTTCAAAGTAATTAGTTAGTTTTCTAACTACTTACTCTTTTTATATCTTTTTCTCCTCTTCTATTCATAACAATTTAACCCTCATTTGACTACAATAAGCCAATTTTATTTCAAAAGGGTAATTATGAAATTTACAGGTAAAAATGTATTGGTAACTGGTTCAAGTAGAGGAATTGGTGCAGAAATTGCAAAAAGTTTAGCAAGTTTTGGTCTTAAAGTATGGGTTAACTACCGTTCAGGTGAAGCAGAAGCTAAAGCTGTTCAATCAGAGATTGTTGCTGCTGGTGGAGAGGCAGAGGTAATTGGTTTTGATGTTTCTGATGAAGCAGCTTTTGTAGATGCTATTAAAACTATTGTATCTGCTGATGGAGAACTGGCTTACCTTGTAAATAATGCTGGAATTACAAATGATAAACTTGCAATGAGAATGAAAGCAGATGATTTTATGTCAGTAATTGATGCGAACTTAAAATCTACCTTTATTGGTTGTAGAGAAGCATTGAAAGCTATGCGTAAAAAACGTTTTGGTTCAGTTGTAAATATTGCTTCTATTGTTGGTGAAACAGGAAATGCAGGTCAAACAAACTATGCTGCTTCAAAAGGTGGTGCCATTGCAATGACTAAATCTTTTGCCATTGAAGCTGCTGGAAGTGGAATTCGTTATAACACTATTACTCCAGGCTTCATTGCAACTGAAATGACAGATGTACTTAAGGATGAGGTAAAAGATGCCTTTACTGCAAAGATTCCTATGGGACGTTTTGGTAATCCTAGCGAAGTTGCAGAAGCTACAGCATTTCTTTTAAGTGATCACTCTTCATATATTACAGGTGAGACACTAAAAGTAAATGGTGGGATGTATATGTAAAACAATGAAAATCCTCATATTAGAAGACGATAAACTTTTTAACGATACTTTAGAGGATTTTCTTGAAGAAGAGGGCTTTGAAACTGTTACAGCCCTTGACCCTTATTCTGCTCTTGATATTACTTATGAGCAAAAGTTTGACCTCTATCTCTTTGATGTTAACTTACCGTATGAAACTGGATTTTCATTACTTCAACAACTCCGTGATGCAGGAGATAAAACCCCAACAATTTTTTTAACCTCTAGAAATGATAAAGTATCTTTAACTCAAGGCTTTGATGCTGGTGCAGATGATTATATGAAAAAACCTATTGACCTTGATGAGTTATTTCTACGAATAAAAGCATTGTTTCGAAGACAAATACGTAGTGACAAGATTCAGCTTGGGGAGTATGAATTGGATATTACAAATAGAGTATTAACACATAATAGTAAAGTTATTAAATTAGGAATTAAAACAATGGATTTATTAATTCTTCTATTTAATGCAAATGAAGAAGTTGTCTCTATGCAGAGAATAGAAGAGCAACTTTGGCATAGTAATGAAGAGATAAGTTTGGGTTCTGTTAGGGTATATATTGCAACATTAAAAAAATATTTTCCAAATATAGAAAACATCAGAGGAGTAGGTTATCGCCTTTTATTATTATAAAAATATATAACTAAGACTAATATGTTATAATATAAAAATATAATTACAAAGGATTCTTTATGATGAATTACAAAAATAAAAAATTAGTACGAGCAGGTATTGTACTGTCACTCTTAACCTCTACATTTTTACATGCTACGAATGGTGATAATTTAATTGGTGTTGGTACAAAAGCAAGGGGTATGGGTGGAGCAGGTATTGGTGTGAGTCACTGTGCTGAGTCAACGCTACATAACCCAGCATTAATTACCTGTACAAAAGGAACATCAATCTCTTTTGGTGGTACAATTTTTATGCCAGATATTAAAGCAAAAATGGGTCAAGCAGCTAAACATAGTAGTGATGCTGATATGAATATTATTCCAGGTGTGGTAATTTCACATAAAATGAATGACAATTGGTATTTAGGTATTGGTATGTGGGGGACTGCTGGTATGGGTGTTGATTATCGTGATGCGACGCAAGTAGCAGGAAGAGACTCAGGTAATATGCATATGGTAAGTAATCTACAATTAATGCAGTTTGGTACATCATTAGCATATAGTACAGGTGATTTTGGTATTGCTGTTACGCCTGTTGTTCAGTATGGTGCATTAGATATGAATTATCAAGGTTTTGATGGGAAAAATGTAGGTGATGGTGTAGCTCAAGATCTTGGTTATGGTATTAACCTTGGTGCTTATTATGATTTAACAAATGGTGTAACACTTGGTGCTGTTTATAAATCTAAAATTGATATGGAATATAAAAACCAACTCTCAAAAGCGACACAACCTTTTGTAGATTTTGGTATCTTTCCTGAAGCGATGGATGATCACTTAGAGCAACCAGCTGAGATTGGTATTGGTTTAGGATATGAATTTGGTAAACATACACTTGCTTTTGATTATAAGAGAATCAAATGGTCAGATGCAAAAGGGTATAAAGATTTTGGATGGAATGATCAAGATGTTTATGCACTTGGGTATCAGTTAAAAGAAGATAAGTGGAGATTAAGAGCAGGATACAATCATGCTTCACATCCTATCTCAGAAAAACAGAGTGGTCCAGCTGTTATTAAAGCAGGTAACTATGCTCAAGCAGGAGGAAATGCTTTAAATATGTTTAACCTTTTAGGTTTCCCTGCAACTGCAGAGAATCATTATACTATAGGTGGTGGATATGAGTTTACAGATAATTTTTATGTAGATTTAGCTTATGTTTATGCTCCTAAGACAACTACAACGATGAATACTATTGTTGGATTAGATCCTGCTACAGGTGATATGTATACAGGTGAATCAACTGTTGATCACTCTGAGTCAAGTCTCTCTTTTCAATTATCTTATAGATTTTATTAATAGTTAGAGAATTTGCTTAAGTATCAATTTAAAACTGATACTTAGCATTTAAATAAAGGTAACGCCCTGGCTCATTAATAAGCATTGTATCTGTACCATCTGTCATTAAAATCAAATCTTTATAGGTATTAGTCGTTGCATAGGTTTTGTCAAATGCATTGTCCACTCCTAAAGTAAACTCTAATCCATTCTCAAACGTTCTTGTTGTTTTTAAATTTATCACACCATAACCTGCTAAAGTTTGCTCTCCATTATCACTATCTACATTGTCCCATCTATCTGCAGCAACAAGTGAAACTTCAACGGTTCCATCTTCATTATAATCGTAAGCAGCTGTTGCATTGAGTTTTAAAGGAGTAATATCAGCTAAATTTGTGTTTGTTTGTCCTGTAGTCTTATTATCTTTTTTTCCTTTTTTGTACGCAATCCCCAAAGAGAGATAAGTCGAATCAGTTGGCATGTAAGAGCCACTAAACTCTAAACCATATATAGTTGCATCAATATTTTCAAAATTATTTTTTGCTAATGAGCTGTTGTAATAAATATAATCTTTGAGTTTTGAGTAAAATGTTTTTATCTTTATTGTTCCACTATCGTACTCTTTTTCAACTCCTAAATCTACTTCATAGTTTGTTGTTTGATTCAAATTAGGATTTCCATTGAGTGTTCCATCTGTTTTTGTATTGTAAAGTTCTCTTGCATCAGGAACACGACTAGATTTTCCTATACCTATAAAGTACTTTGTTGAATCATTAGTATGATAATTTGCAAAAATATTGGCAGAGAGAGCTGAGTAATTATTGTTTTTGTTAGTAGTTGATGCAGTCTCAATAGAAGTATCATCATATCTTGCTCCCATCTCAACGTCAAATGTACCTAAACTCTTTTTAGATTTAAGAAAAAGACCCATATTTTTAGTGTCTACATCGTCAATACTTTTTCGCATGTTAGTTATAACACCACTTGCAACATTTGTTTTATTATATTGTCCATCCCAGTTACGTCTGCTTCCATCAACTCCATAGCTAATGTTTTGACCAAAAGCATCAAGTGAATTTTTAACTTTAAGACCCTTCATATCAGTTGTTAAGAAATGGGTCATGTAGTTCAGTTGACCAGCATTTCTGTACTGTGTATCCATTGGGTGTTCAACTTTAGAGTTATAGGCTTGAATATTTAACTCTTTAGAGTAATCACCAAGATTTCTTAGAGAGTATTGAAGGTTAAAAATGTCACTATCATCGTAGAGAGCATCCATTTTACTTGAAGGATAGAGAATATTCTCACTTCGGTTAGCTGTATAACTTAGTTGTAACTCTTGGTCTTGTGTAAAGTCAAGAAAAACTTTTCCCATATACATATTTTTTTTAAAAGCATCTCTATTTTTGTTTTCATTACTATATTTAAATTTATCATCCATTACAGAGGCTGTTGAGGCAGTATAGTTGGTTAATTGCTCTGCAAAGTTATCCCCATCTCCATCTTCGTACTGTTCTCCATTTTCTGTTGAAGCTGTAAAGAGAACACGTACTTTGTCACTACCTCCACTGATGGTTCCAGAAGCTTTTTTATAATTAAATGAGCCACCATTTAGAGATAAGTCTCCATGAACCTCTTGCGTTGGTTTTCGTGTACTTACTTTAATGGAGCCACTCAGTGAGCCAAACTCTTCCACATCAAAAGGTCCCTCTTGTACAATAACATCTGAGATGGCATGTGTTACTACATGAGAAGTTGGAGGATCCATTCTGTTAATACATGCACCACAGATTTTTGCTCCATCAATGGTTACATTAATATTGTCTCGTTTTTGACCACGTAAAACAATATCATTTGCAATTCCACTACGTCTAATGAGTGAGATACTTGGAACATTTTTATGAAGAGCTTCTGCAAGATCTGCACTTTTTAGCTCTTCTCCTGAGATATTTTTAACAGTTTGGGTTGATCCTTCCTCTGTAATTATAATATCATCAAGTATCTCCTCAGTATGAAGTGACATTATCGTAACGAGTGATAAAAATAAAACTCTTTTCATATTAAATCCCTTTTTTAATAATAATTAATGATGATAAGATAAAAGTGTTAATTTAGTGTTAACTAAATCCTCGTTATGATGCTTTTATGAAAAAACAAATTCTTCTCTCTATACTTTTATACGTTTTTATATTTTTACTTTTAACTTCTCTTGTTTATAGCTTTTTTTCTGATGATATTAAGATTGTACTTTCTAGTTTGCTTCTTGTAGGTGTTCCCCTACTTTTTGGTTTTATGTTAAGTTTCTATATTTTAAAACAAAAATTTGAGATGGATGAGAATGTACTGCATTTAACAAAAGAGATTTTACATGAGTTGGCAATTCCTTTGGCAACTATAAAAGCAAATTCTATGCTTTTAAAAAGAACATTAAAGACAGATATGAAATCTTTAAAACGTTTAGAGCGTATAGATGAGTCATCAGTACGATTAGAGAGACTTTATGATGAGTTGATTTATAGTATAAAAAAAGAGGTTAAGAGTGTCGATAGAGAAAAAGTTAGCTTAAAAGAGCTTCTTGAAGAGCGAATTGATGCAATGAGACTTCTGCATAGAAATAGTTTTGATTTAGAGTTAAATGAGCATATAGTTTTAGTTGATAAAATTGGTTTTGAGAAGATGTTTGATAATATTCTTACTAATGCGATGAAATATTCAGAGAAGAAAAGTACTATAATTATAAAACTTGTAAACTCAATTTTATCTGTCGAAGACAAAGGTGTAGGAATGAGTGAAGTAGAGTTATTGGGCATTTATGAGAGATATTTTCAGTTAGACAATAGACGACAAGGAGAGGGAATTGGATTAGCACTAGTAAAAACATACTGTGATGATGAAAAAATAAAAATTACTATCAGTTCCAAAAAAGATATAGGAACAATTGTTCGTTTAGACTTAACGTCTATTGTTATTTAAAATTCTTTTATGATATAATCTTAAATATTTTTTAAAAAAGGTTGTGTTATGAAAAAGAGTATTCTATTTTTATTTTTTATTTTCTTTCTTACGGCTTGTGAAACAGGTACAAGATATGATACAAATGAAACACATAAGAAAACACTAGAAGAGATAAAAAGTGGTTTGGTTGAGAGAAATATTGAAAAAGATATTGAAAATTTACTTACAGAAGATGAAGTGGAAAATAGAGATGATTTTGATAAGGATGTAGACTATATTACTGTTACAGAGCCTCTGCAAAGAGAAGAATACACACATTTTACAAATGCTTTAGATGTAAAAAAGATTAGACAGGGTCAACACAATGGCTATGTACGTTTGGTTTTAGATATTTATAATGAAAATGGTGTTGCAAAACATGTAGGTAGCTATAGTGCTAAATATAATAGAGATAGAGATGAAATTTTTGTAATTTTGAGTGGATATAGTGATTTTTCAGCCTCTTTACCCTCATTTTCAGTGAATTCACCTATTGAACAAATTTATTTTGAAAACAATCAACATAATGGTCAATATAAATTCCATATTAAACTTAGAGGTTCTGCAGAAGTTAAAGTTTCAGATTTACCAAATCCTGCACGTTTGATTTTTGATATTAAACCTATTTAGATAAAATTCTTTAAAAATAATAGATAGGATTTTTATGGAAAAAGTTACCATTTGGCATAACCCAAAGTGTTCAAAGTCAAGAGCCTCAATGAGTCTACTAGAAGAGAGAGAATTAGAGATAGATGTTGTTAAATATTTAGAGACAGTACCAACTAAAGATGAAATAAAAGAGGTACTTACAATGTTAAGTATGAATTCAGCAAGAGAACTTATGAGAATTAAGGAAGATATTTATAAAGAGTTAAATTTAGCAGATGAAATAGACGAAGAGCTACTTATTGCTGCAATGGTTAAAAACCCTAAACTTATAGAGAGACCAATTGTTATTCGAGGAAACGAAGCTACTATTGGTCGTCCTATTGAGAATGTTGTGGAGCTTTTGGGTTAATTATATTGAGTCAAACCCCATATCATCTGTTGGGGTTTGACGGTTTTTCATATCTCCCTTAGGTTTATTTTCTTCTTTTACTACTATTACTTCTTTTGTCTCTTCTGGATAACGGTTAAATTTTGCACCATGCTCGTTTAAGAAAAGAACCATCTTTTTTTGTCCCAATTTTTTAGCATAATCTTTAGCAGACATACCATGATTATCTTTTGAGTTAATCTCTGCACCGTAGTTAATGAGTTGCTCTACAATATCTGTATTGTTAAAACAGGCAGCTAAGACAATGGGAGTTATTCCACTTGGACGATGGGTATCGTTGACATTCATTCCATTTTTGACACAAAAGTCAATGACATCTTTACGTTTAAATTTAATAGCAATATCAATAGCACTTAGTCCATCATCATCTATTTGAGTTAACTCTAAGCCATTTTCTAAGAGTGCTTCAAGAAATTCAATGGAGGCATTTTTTCGAATAGCATAAAAGAGTGTTGGTATGTAGTCTGGGTCTTCTAGTCCATACTCTAAACCAGCATCAATGGGTTGATGTAGATCAACTCCCTCTTTACAAAGTTTTTTTAAAGTGACAATACTGTCATTTTCAATGGCTTCCATTAGTACTTTCATAATTAAGACCTTTTTTATCTGATTTAATTACTTTAACATAAAAGAGCCGAACTGTATCTTAATGGAATTTAATTTATGAGAATAATTTGAGAATGTAGAGTTTATAAGCAATATATAATAACCATTTTGTTACTATTCGCGACCTAAATCTCGGTTTAGTATAAGTCTGCGTGAAGAATTTTTATATAATTCGCACTGATTATATAAGAGTTGGTTGGATATAAATCCTAATTATAGGGATTTATTTCATCCAACCATAGACGCAAAATAGGTGCAGAAAAACACACAGGAGTAACCAATGAAGGTTAGACCATCAGTAAAAAAAATGTGTGATGATTGTAAGATAATCAAACGAAAAGGTATCGTTAGAGTAATCTGCAAAAATCCAAAACATAAACAAAGACAAGGATAAGCATGGCACGTATATCAGGTGTTGATTTACCGAAAAAAAAGAGAATTGAATACGGACTAACTTATATCTTTGGTATTGGTTTACATAGTTCAAGAAAGATTCTTGACGCAACAGGTATTGACTACAATACTAGAGTTTTCGAATTAACAGATGCTCAAGCAGCTTTAATCCGTAACGAGATTCAAGAAAACTTCATGGTTGAAGGTGATCTTAGAAAAAAAGTAACTATGGATATTAAAGGTCTTATGGATCTTGGTTCTTATAGAGGACTTAGACATAGACGTGGTCTTCCATGTAGAGGTCAAAAAACTAAGACAAATGCTAGAACTCGTAAGGGTAAAAGAAAAACTGTTGGTGCAGCATAAGAAGGTAATGAGAAATGGCTAAGAAAAAAGCAAAAAAGAATATTGCTAAAGGTGTTGTTTACGTAGCAGCTACTTTTAACAATACAGTAATTACAGTTACTGACGAAATGGGTAACGTTCTTGCATGGAGTTCAGCTGGTTCTTTAGGATTTAAAGGTTCTAAAAAATCGACTCCTTTCGCTGCTACTGAAGCAGTTGCTGATGCAATGGCAAAAGCAATGGAGCATGGAATTAAAGAAGTTGGTATTAAAGTACAAGGACCTGGTTCTGGTAGAGATACAGCTGTTAAGTCAATTGGTGCAACTGAAGGAATTAGAGTAGCTTGGTTAAAAGATATTACTCCACTTCCTCATAATGGTTGTCGTCCTCCTAAGCAGAGAAGAGTTTAATCACTGTTAGTGATTGAATATATTTAATAGAATAATTAAAGGTATTAGAAATGGCAAGATATAGAGGTCCAGTTGAAAAACTAGAGCGAAGACTTGGTGTTGATCTCGGCTTAAAAGGTGAGAGAAGACTAGCAGGTAAATCAGCTTTAGAAAAAAGACCATACCCACCAGGGCAACATGGTCAAAGAAGAACAAAGTTAAGTGAATATGGTGAACAACTTCAAGAGAAGCAAAAAGCTAAATTCATGTATGGTGTATCTGAAAAACAGTTTAGAGCACTATTCGCTGAAGCTAAAAGACAAGATGGAAATACAGGGGCAATTCTTATTCAACTTCTTGAGCAGAGACTTGATAATGTAGTTTATAGAATGGGTTTTGCAACAACTAGAAGATTTGCAAGACAACTTACAAACCATGGTCATATTACTGTTGATGGAAAAAGAGTTGATATTCCATCATTTAGAGTTAAACCAGGTCAAAAAATTGAAATTAGAGAAAAATCTAAAACAAATCCACAAGTAGTGAGAGCTATGGAGTTAACTAACCAAACTGGTATGGTTGAATGGGTTGATGTTGAAAAAGAGAAACTTTTTGGTATTTTTACAAGAATTCCAAACAGAGATGAGATTTCAATTCCAGTAGAAGAGCGTTTAATCGTTGAACTTTACTCTAAGTAGTAGTTAGTAACAAAGGCAAAGAATGAAAAAAATTAAAGTAGCACCTTCACTTCCTGAAAATGTTGAAGTGAATGAATTGGGTGAAAACAGATCTGAAGTAATTGCCTACCCTTTTGAAAGTGGTTACGCTATTACATTGGCACATCCACTTAGAAGACTTATTTTAGGTTCTTCTGTAGGATATGCACCAATTTCTATTAAAATAGAAGGTGCAGCTCATGAGTTTGATAGTGTACGTGGTATGCATGAAGATGTTGCTGTATTTATTATTAATCTTAAAAATATTCGTTTTAAACTTGCTGAAGGTGTAGAAAAATTAGAAGTTTCATACAGCTTTAATGGACCAAGAGAGATAACAGCAGCTGATTTGGTAAATGATGATGTTGAGATTGTTAATCCTGATGCATTCTTAGCAACACTTAATGAAGATGCTGAATTAAACTTTACTGTAGTTATTGCACAAGGTTTAGGATATGTTCAGAGTGAAGATTTAAGAGATGATGTAGCAAGTGACAGTATTGCATTGGATGCATTCTTTACACCAGTAAAAAAAGCAAACTACGATATTCAGAATGTTTTGGTTGAAGATAACCCTAACTATGAAAAAATTGTCTTTGATATTGAAACAGATGGTCAAGTATCACCTGTTGATGCGTTTACTAATGCATTAGAGACAATGTATAAACAACTTTCTGTCTTTAATGGTGTACTTGATGTTGAAATTAATGCTACACCAATTAAGAGAAGCAATGATGACTCTGAGATTAAGGCGTATTTAGAACCTATTGAATCTTTAGGTCTATCTGCACGTTCATTTAACTCACTTGATAGAGCTGGAATGAAAGTTGTTGGAGAATTGGTACTTATGACCACAACAGAGATTAAAAATATTAAAAATCTTGGTAAAAAATCGTTAGATGAAATTGCCGAGTGTTTAGAAAATCTTGGTTATGGTGAAGACTTTGAACTAGCAGACAATACAAGAGTAAATCTTGTTAAGAAAATTGAGCAGATTAAAGAATAAGCTCTAAACAAAGGAACATAGATGAGACATAAACATGGATATCGTAAGCTTAGCAGAACTTCTGCACATAGAGCTGCGTTATTAAAAAACCTTTCTATTGCTCTTATTAAATATGGAAAGATGGAAACAACTCTTCCTAAAGCAAAAGAGCTTAGTAGATATTTTGAAAAACTTATTTCTAAAGGGTTAAGTGGAGAAAATGCTCATAGAGCAGTATTTGCACTTTTACAAGATAAAGAGTGTACTAACAAATTAGTAACAGAAATTTCTCCAGAGTATGCTGAGAGAAATGGTGGTTACACAAGAATCATCAAAACTCGTATGAGACGTGGTGATGCTGCACCAATGGCAATTATCGAATTGGTATAATTTCTATTTATTTGAGGAGTTTACTCCTCAAACTTTTCTTTTTATAATTTCTTCCCCTCATTATTTAAATATCTTAAAATAAACTAATAAATAAAATTTATATTAAAATTATTATGTATAATTTATACTTATAGAATTTCATTAAAATTAATATTATTTTAAAAATAAGTCAATATAATTAAGATAATAAGAAGAAATCAAGGAGAGAATATGAAGAGAGTAATAGGAAAAATAATCACTTTTATGTTTTATAAAAAAGTGAGAAAATTACCTAAAGTACAAATTCAAGTTACAACATATAATTCATAAATAGTATAAAACTATTTATGTTTTAAAGATTTTTTTCGATTTAAGAGTTTCTTTTTTCGAAAAGTTTTTGCTTTATTTACTGAATCAATCCACAATCTATTTATAATAAAATAAATCATACTTGATACACCAATTGAGTAAGGAATTGTCCCTAAATAAAGTGGTGTAAGAATTTTATCCCAATTAATACTGAACCAGTCAAGTGTTAACTCAATATTTTCTAAACTTTCATTTCCTAAAATAAAATTACCAGTTTGATATTCCATATAGTACATAAAAGGCATAGTTATTGGATTACTAAGCCATACCATTGAAATAGCAATTGGAATATTGAATTTAATAAAAGGTGTAACAGCTAGGACGGCTAGCATCTGCATGGGCATAGGTATAAAACCCCAAAAAAGACCTATTAAGACACCTTTTGAAATTGATTTTCTATTAATAGATAAGTATTCACGAGGTATTTTATATTTTTCAATAAAGGCTTTTATCTTACTATTACTTTGCTTTTTTTTAAAGATTTTTCGTATCATTTATCTACCATAGGTTTGTTTTAGTTGTATTCTAATCTCAATCACTTTAGATTTTAATGAAAATTGAGGATATTTATCACAACAAAAAAGATATGGGTATGAAAAGTTAGTATATATGCTTGACAAAGTTTTAAATATTATGTATAACTAGAATAATTATATAAATAAGGAGAAGCGAGTGCTTCCATTTACAGATGAAGAGTTAAGACCAATTGTTGTTGATATGTTAGATAAAGCAAGTGTGTGGATTAAAAAAGATGGTGGAGATGTGACTCTAATAGATATTAAAGATGGTACAGTTTTTGTTCAACTTCAAGGTGCTTGTGTTGGATGTGGTAGTTCTGGAACTACCATTAAATTTGGTATTGAAAAAGAGATGAAAACTTTTATACATCCAGAAATTAAAGTAATGAATGTTCCCCATGGTTGGGAAGATAAATTAGATCAATTAGGATAATAAATGGCTAAAGTTAGTCTTGACATATTACTTACTAGAGCAGAAGAACAGTTTACTTCTGGTAAATATGAAAATGCATTAAGAACTTACGGTTTACTTTTGGAAGAGTATCCCACAGATTCAGATGCACAAATTGGTGTATTCTTATGTGATATAGGGATGGAGAGTGCTGATGAAGCTCAAGCTCTATTTGACTATTATCAAATTATTAAAAATGAACAAGATGATGCGAGTGAAGTAATGGTTAATCTTTTAAGTACTTTAGATATGAGTCAAGGTCAGGTAACTGAACTATTAAATGAGACTATAGATCAAGCAGACTATAAAGATGGTATTGGTTATCAAGATTTTTTAAAATTTATTGAAGAGCGTGGAGATTTTAAACGTGCATTTGAAGATGTAATGTTTTCAACAAGGGTTATTTTGAAAAATAAAGAAGAGTATATTCTTTTTATTACTGAACTTATAAATAAGGGTCAAACTGAACTCGCAACACAATTTTTAGATTCTCTTAGTAATAGTTTTGCTAATGATCAAGAGATATATACTCTATATCATAAGTTAAAAGAATATAAGTAAGAAAATCAACATTAAAAGAAGAATATTTTATGAAAATAGATTTTAAAATAGATACATTTTTGTATCTTACAGATGATACAACAGCAATTAACTTAGAAACAAAATTTCTTTTAACAGCACAAAATAGAAAATATTTTGATAGACTTGAAAAAAAACCTTCCTATCTAACTCCATCTGAACTTATTAAAATTTGGGATGTAGAATCCTTAAGAGTTGTAGGTGTTACTGGTACAAATGGAAAGACAACTGTTACTGCTGCCATCTACTCTTTTCTTTTAGATTTGGGTGAAAAACCAGCACTGCTTGGAACAAGAGGCTTTTTTGTAAATGATGAGAGAGTAGAAGAGAAGTCAATGACGACTCCTTCTATATTGCATATATTATCTGCTATGAAAATAGCTAAAGAAAAAGAAGCTAATTACTTTATTATGGAAGTAAGTTCTCATGCTATTGATCAGAATCGTATTGAAGGATTAACTTTTGCATTGAAAGTTCATACCAATGTAACTTCTGACCATTTAGATTATCATAAAACAGTAGAGGAGTATAGAGCAGTAAAGAGTCGATTTTTTGCTGATGATTCTCCAAAACTTTTAAATAAAGATGATATTAAAAATATTACTTATAATCCAATAGGTGCACAAAGTTATGGAGTTGATGAACCAGCAACTTTTAAAGTTCAGGCATTTGCTTTACAACATGGCATTACAGCAGGAATAAAGCACCTAAGTACAGAAGCGACCTTTCACTCTCCAATGGTTGGTTTGTTTAATCTTTTTAATCTTATGGCAGCAGTTGGTGCTTGTACAATGCTTACAAAAAGAAATGTTATGGAGATTTGTGAAGTTGTAAGTAATTTTGCTGGAGTAGCTGGTCGTATGGAAGTTGTAAGTAGAGACCCATTGGTCATTGTAGACTTTGCACATACTGATGATGGAATGATTCAAGTGCTTGACAGTATGAAAGATAGAGATGTTTCAGTAGTATTTGGTGCAGGAGGAGACAGAGACAAAGGTAAACGACCACGCATGGGTGCCGTTGCTGCAACTTTTGCTAAAAAAGTTTATGTGACATCTGATAACCCAAGAAGTGAAGAACCTGTAGAGATTATTAAAGATATTTTATCTGGTATTAAAGATCAAACACATACTAGAGCTTTGGTAGATAGAGCTTTTGCCATTCAAGAAGCACTGAAAGAGTTAAAGAAAGATGAAGTACTTATGATACTTGGAAAAGGAGATGAAGATACTATGGAAATCAAAGGTGAAAAAATTCACTTTGATGACCGTGAGATTGTTCGTGCATTATTAGCTGAGAAAATATAAATATCTACGTGATATTATATATTATTTCTGTTTTATTTTTTTTTGTCTGAATCTCTTCTATAGATAGATTGTCTATAGAAAGTTTCATAAAATCTTCTAAGTTATCAATTTTAGCGATTGCAATTTCTCTTAATACAATTCCTCTATATGCTTTAGCCCAGTGTGACACTACTTTTCCTTCTTTTATAAATTTTAAGGTTGTATATTTTTTTGTTGGTTTATAAAATTTATCATAATATTTAGCACGTAAATCTAATATATCCTCATCTTTTAAATACTCTTCCATTAAATAACTCTCTTTTTTATAAAGTTTTTCAGCTTTTAATTCACCGATTTTTTCTCCTTGTTTTAAACGATATTCAGGAATCATATCATTTGCACGTAAAAAACCAAAAAGATTTGAACACAATATGACATTATTATCTATGTAATTTTTAGAATCATGATTTAATTCTTGATAATTAAGATAATCAAATGCAACACCTGTATAACGTTCAATTGCTTTCATTGTTAAATCATGAATAATATCTCTATTATGATAGTTAATATCACTATTTTTTTTTAATCCAAACATTTTAGATAATTCTTCAAAACTATTTTTTTGTAAAATATTTATATATTTATGTAGTAATTTTTTACGAGTTGATGTAAGTTTTGAAAAAAGTAAAGAATCAATATTGAAGTTAAGGGTACCACCAGAAATTTTTGTCTCACTTGGAGCAAGAAGAATTTTCATTAAAAAACCTTGTTTTTAATGAATTATAGCGAATTTTAAAAAAAAATTATAAATTTTCAGAAAACCCTTGACATAGATTTGTTTTTTGTCTATAATGCGACTCCATTTAAAGAATGACTTTAAAAACATCTTTAAATGAATGGTGCTGATGTAGCTCAGTTGGCTAGAGCAGCTGATTTGTAATCAGCAGGTCGGGGGTTCGAGTCCCTTCATCAGCTCCATTAAAATTTTATCAGTGTTTGACCAGAATATAACATATATGGTGAGTTACTCAAGTGGCCAACGAGGGCGGATTGTAAATCCGCTGACTACGTCTTCGAAGGTTCGAATCCTTCACTCACCACCATGTTAATTTGATATTGCGATGCGGGAATAGCTCAGTTGGCTAGAGCGTCAGCCTTCCAAGCTGAGGGTCGCGGGTTCGAGTCCCGTTTCCCGCTCCATGGTATTAAAGAAATCTGGGAGCTGATGTGAAATTTTACAACTACTTTCACATTAACAATCAAAATCACAAACACTAGTAATTTATAAAATAATTTAAGATATATTTATATTGAATAGATTATGCCCATATGGCTCAGGGGTAGAGCACTTCCTTGGTAAGGAAGAGGTCGTGAGTTCAAGTCTCACTATGGGCCCCATCATAACTTATGGACAAAAGTGTTGTAAAAAAATAAGAATTTTACAATAGTTTTGTCCATATTGTTAAGTATTTAATGCAATATTGAGTTATGTCTGATATAATGTCAGCAAATTTTCAACAATAAACTTAGGAGACCGAGATGGCTAAAGAAAAATTCGAACGAACAAAACCACATGTTAACATTGGTACAATTGGTCACGTTGACCACGGTAAAACAACATTAACAGCTGCTATTACTGCTGTTTTAGCAACAAAAAACAACTCTGCATTCATGGATTATGATGCAATTGATAATGCTCCAGAAGAGAGAGAAAGAGGAATTACAATTGCTACTTCTCACGTTGAGTATGAAACTGAAACTAGACATTATGCTCACGTAGATTGTCCAGGTCACGCAGATTATGTTAAGAATATGATTACAGGTGCTGCACAAATGGACGGTGCCATTCTTGTAATTGCTTCAACTGATGGACCAATGGCACAAACTAGAGAACATATTCTTCTTTCTAAGCAAGTTGGTGTACCATACATTGTTATTTTCTTAAATAAAGAAGATCAGCTTGATGATGAAGATAAAGAAGAGATGTTAGAACTTGTAGAGATGGAAGTTAGAGAACTTCTTTCAGAATATGATTTCCCAGGTGATGATACACCAATCGTTGCTGGTTCTGCATTTCAAGCACTTGAAGAGGCTAAAGCTGGTAAAATTGGTGAGTGGGCAGAAAAAATTCTTAAACTTATGGATGAAGTAGATGCTTATATTCCTGAGCCAGTAAGAGAAACTGATAAAGATTTCCTTATGCCAATTGAAGATATCTTTACAATTCAAGGTCGTGGTACTGTTGTAACTGGTAAAATTGACAGAGGTCAAGTTTGTGTTGGTGATGCAGTAGAAATTGTAGGTATTAAAGATAATCAATCAACAACTGTAACAGGTGTTGAGATGTTCCGTAAAGAGATGGATTGTGGTCAAGCTGGAGATAACTGTGGTGTTCTTATCAGAGGTATCGATAAAGATGCAGTTGAAAGAGGTATGGTTCTTTGTAAGCCAGGTTCAATTACTCCTCACTCTAAGTTTACTGCAGAAGTGTATATTCTTAAAAAAGAAGAGGGTGGTAGACATACTCCATTCTTTAATAACTATAGACCACAGTTCTATGTAAGAACAACAGATGTTACTGGTTCTATTACACTTGCAGATGGTGTTGAAATGGTTATGCCAGGTGACAACGTTACTATTACTGTAGAGCTTATCAACCCAGTTGCTCTTGAGCAAGGTACTAAATTTGCTATCCGTGAAGGTGGTAGAACTGTTGGTGCTGGTGTTGTTGCTGAAATTATTGAGTAGCAAATATTGTAGAAGAGTTTAACTCTTTTACAATTTTCTTTAGGAGAAACTAATGAGAGAAACAATTCACTTAGGTTGTGAGAAATGTACAAGACGTAATTATCACACTACTAAGAATAAAAGAAACACTGCTGAAAAACTTGCTTTGAAAAAGTATTGTAAGTGGTGTAAGTGTCATACTACACATAAAGAGATGAAACTGTAAAAAGTTTTTGCTTTTTTAGAGAGGTTAATTAAACCTCTCTTTATTCTTAGGCCAATAGCTCAGTTGGTAGAGCACTGGTCTCCAAAACCAGGTGCCGGGGGTTCGAGTCCCTCTTGGCCTGCCATAATTAAAAGGTAAATTCAATGGGAAAATTAACAACATATTTTTCACACGTTAAAGAAGAGATTCAAAAAGTTATATTTCCAACAAAAACACAAGTTAGACAAGCATTTTTTGCAGTTTTTCTAGTTGTAACTGTAATATCAATTTTTTTAGCACTTGTTGATTTGATGATGTCATCAATCGTAACTTCAGTAGTAGGTTAAGATGTCGTTTCAATGGTATGCAATTCAGGTTTACTCTGGATCAGAACAAGCTGTAAAAAAAGGTATAGAGCTTTTAGCTGTAGAGAATGGAATAGAGGATCAAGTTGAGTCTATAATTGTTCCTACAGAAGAGGTTATTGAGGTTAAGAATGGAGAGAAAAAGATTACAGAACGTGTTCTTTACTCTGGATATGTTTTTGCACATGTAGATTTAGATACAAGTTTGTGGCATAAAGTACAATCTTTACCTAGGGTATCTCGTTTTATTGGTGAAGGTAAAACAGCAACACCTCTTTCTGCATCAGATATTAAAGTTATCTTAGATAAAATGGAACAAAAGCAGGCTCCACGTCCTAAAGTTGATTTTGAGAATGGTGAGATGGTTCGTATTATAGATGGTCCATTCTCTAACTTTACAGGAATGGTTGAAGAGTATGATCTTGATCATGGTAAATTGAAATTAAATGTTTCAATTTTTGGTAGAAATACTCCTGTAGAGATTCTCTATACACAAGTAGAAAAAATAATATAGTATTAAAAGGGGCTAGAGTGGAAACTCTATCCCCTTTTTTAGTATAAATATTTGAATAATAGAAATATTTTTCTATTATTCAAGTTTTTATTTTCTAAATAAACGACTATTTAATCTAAGGAGACAATGATGGCAAAAAAAGTAACTGAAAAGTTTAAAATGATGATTCCTGCTGGATCAGCTAACCCATCACCACCAGTAGGACCAGCACTTGGTCAACGTGGTGTTAATATTATGGAATTTTGTAAAGCATTTAATGAAAAAACAAAAGATAAAATGGGATTTAAAATTCCTGTTGAAGTAACTGTTTATGCTGATAGATCTTTTACATTTGAGACGAAGCAACCACCTGCATCGGAGCTTATTATGAAAGCTGCAAATATTAAAAGTGGTTCGGATAATCCTCTTAAAAATAAAGTTGCATCTCTTACAACAGCTCAGATTGATGAGATAGTTGAAAAGAAAATTGCAGATTTAAATACAGATGACAAAGAGATGGCAGCAAAAATTATTGCTGGTACTTGTAGATCTATGGGTGTTGATATTACTGAATAGTAGTATTGTTTTATATTACCACTTAAGAGTGGGAGATTTATTATATCGTTGGAGAAATAAATGGCAAAAAAAGTAAATAAGAAAAGAGCAGCGCTCTTAGAAAAAATAGATGTTGAGAAGAATTATTCAGTAGATGAAGCTACAGTACTTCTTACGGAGTTAAAATCAGCTAAATTTGATGAAACAGTAGAAATTGCATTAAATTTAAATGTAGATCCAAGACATGCTGATCAAATGCTTAGAGGTTCAGTTGTACTTCCAAATGGTACAGGTAAAACAGTTAGAGTTGCAGTATTTGCAAAAGATGAAAAAGCAGATGAAGCAAAAGCAGCAGGTGCTGATTTAGTTGGTTCAGATGAATTAATTGAAGCAATTCAAGCAGGTAATATTGATTTTGATACAGTAATTGCAACACCTAACATGATGGGAACTCTTGGAAAGGTAGCTAGGATTTTAGGACCAAAAGGTTTAATGCCTAACCCTAAAACGGGTACAGTTACTATGGATGTGGCAAAAGCAGTTACAGAAGCAAAAGGTGGTAAAGTTAACTTTAGAACTGATAAAAAAGGTAACATTCATGCTGGAATTGGTAAAGTATCTTTTGGTGCTGAAAAAATTAAAGAGAATTTAGAAACTTTTATGCGAACTATTAACAAGGTTAAACCAGCTTCTGCAAAAGGTAGATATATCTTAAACGGTGCTATTTCGTTAACTATGAGTCCATCTGTAACACTTGATACAGCTGATCTTTTAGAAATGAAAGCATAATTTAGAGCTTAAAGCTTAGAACATTTGTATGCATAAATGGGTTAGGTTTAAATCTGACCCATTTGAGCTATAAATGTTTTTTCCTTTATGCTTGGCATATAAAATCTTAGACTAAAGATAATTGGGGCGAAAGCTTAATTTAAAACTTTGAAAAAAGTTTGTTAACACAAGAGGGGGGCAGGTTTAAACCTTACCCCTCTCTTGTGTTACCCTTTTAGAGGTCGGAAGGAGAACAAATGACTAGAATTGAAAAAGAAGCTATTGTTAATGAACTTAGTACTGCTTTTGCTGATCAAGGTGCTGTAATCGTGTGTGATTATAAAGGTATGACTGTTGAAGCATTAGAAGGTGTAAGAGCATTAGCACGTGAAAATGATGTACAAGTACGTGTTATTAAAAACACATTAGCAGGAATTGCACTTAAAAATGCAAACTGTGATGAGTTAACACTGACTGATACAAATATCTTTATCTGGGGTGAAGATCAAATTGCTACTTGTAAAGTAGCTGATAAATCTGCAATTGCAAATAAAGAGAATTTCTCAATTAAAGCTGGTGTAATTGAATCTAAAGTTGCTGACTTAGTAACTATTGAAGCAATGGCTAAATTACCTGGTAGAGAAGAACTTCTTGGTATGTTACTTAATGTTTGGAATGGTCCAGCTCGTGCAATCACGATTGGTCTTCAAGCTTTAGCTACTAAAAAAGAAGAAGAAGCATAGTTTTAAAGTTTTAAATTTTAACTATGAAATGGATGTTATGACAAAGAAGTCATTTAACAACTGAAGTGTAGAAGCCGAAGCTTCAGTTTAGAGTTGAGTTGAATTGTATTCACTCAAACATAACTATATTTTAAGGATATACTATGGCAACAACTAAAGAAGACGTTTTAGAATTTATCTCAAACATGTCAGTACTTGAGCTTTCTGAGCTTGTAAAAGAATTTGAAGAAAAATTTGGTGTATCTGCACAAGCTACTGTTGTAGCTGGTGGAGCTGCTGCAGGTGGAGAAGCTGCTGAAGAAAAAACAGAATTTGATGTTATTCTTACAGATGCTGGTGCTAAAAAAATTAATGCTATTAAAGTTGTAAGAGCTATTACAGGTCTTGGACTTAAAGAAGCAAAAGCTGCAGTTGAAGAAGTTCCAACTACACTTAAAGAAGCTATCTCTAAAGATGAAGCTGAAGAAATTAAAAAACAAATTGAAGAAGCTGGTGCAGCTTGTGAAGTTAAATAAGTCAAATTTGACTTATTCGTTTCAGATGGGTTTTCCCATTTGAAACAACAAAATATTTAGACCCTTTCTTCTACTGCATTAGTAACAGTAGATTATAACTCTTGTACTGCATTAGTAACAGTACAAAATCAACAAAGACAGATTAATATTTATAATATTTGATGAGATATAGCGATGAGCTATTGCGCAATAGTTTTTTTGTATATCTTATACATTCATCTAATAACATAACACACTATAAAGAGGTTTGCCCATGTTAAATACTTTACACTCTGGAAATAGACTTAGAGTCGACTTTTCAAAGACCCCTCGACAAATTGCTGTTCCTAACTTACTTCAACTTCAACAAAAATCATATGATGATTTTTTGATGATTGATGCTAAAAATAGATCTGAATCTACCATTGAAAAAGTTTTTCGTTCAGTTTTTCCACTTCATGATCATCAAAATAGACTTTCATTAGAATATAAAGGTTCAGATATTGTTCAACCTAAATATACTATTCGTGAGTGTATGGAGCGTGGATTAACTTATTCTGTTTCATTGAAAATGAATATTGCTCTTACAATTTGGAATAGAGATGAAAAGACTGGTGAAAAACTAGATCCAAAAGAGATTAAAGAACAAGCTGTTTACGTAAGAGATATTCCTCTTATGACTGATAGAACTTCTTTTATTATTAATGGTGTAGAGAGAGTTGTGGTGAATCAACTTCACAGATCTCCAGGTGTTATCTTTAAAGAAGAAGAGGCAACGACAGTTGTTAATAAACTTATTTACTCTGCACAGATTATTCCAGATAGAGGTTCTTGGTTATATTTTGAGTATGACGCAAAAGATATCCTCTATGCTAGAATTAATAAAAGAAGAAAAATTCCAGTAACTATTCTTTTTAGAGCGTTAGATTACTCTAAAGAAGATATTATGAAACTATTTTATGCTTCAAAAGAGGTATTTGTAAAAGATAATCGTTTTGTAACAAAATTCTCAGTAGATGATTTTGCTGGTCGTGCACCATATGAAGTTCGTGATCTTGATGGAAATATAGTTCTTCCAGCTGCAAAAAGATTAACAAAGAAAAAAGCTCAAAAGCTTATAGATGATGGTCTTGAATGGGTTGAGTATCCATTAGATGTTCTTGTTGAACGTCATTTATCTCGTCCAGTTATTGATCAAGAGAGTGGAGAAGTTCTTTTTGATGTTGTTACTGGAATGGATGAGCTTAAACTTAAAAAATTAATTGATGCAGGTGTTGAATCTTTTCATATTGCAGATGATCTTGCTGATGGTGCTGATGACTCAATTATTAAGTCATTTATTGCTGATCAAGAGTCACTTAGATTATTAAAACAAACTGAAGAGATTGAAGATGAAAATGCTTTAGCTGTTATTCGTATTTATAAAGTAATGAGACCTGGTGAGCCTGTTACTGCAGAAGCTGCGAAAACATTCTTAAAACAACTTTTCTTTGATCCAGAACGGTATGACCTTACTAAAGTTGGTAGAATGAAAATGAACCATAAGTTAGGTCTAGATATTCCTGATTATGTAACTGTAATGACAGCAGAAGATATTATTAACACTGTTAAGTATCTCTCTAAAGTTAAGAATGGTTCAGGTCATATTGATGATAGAGATCACTTAGGTAACAGAAGAATTAGAGCAATTGGTGAGCTTTTAGGTAACGAACTTTATAATGGTTTGACTAAGATGCAAAAAGCGATTCGTGATAAGATGACGACTATCTCTGGTCAACTTGATGAGCTTATGCCTCACGATTTGGTAAACTCTAAAATGATTACAAATACCATTTTAGAATTTTTCTCGTCAGGACAGTTGTCTCAGTTTATGGATCAGACTAACCCACTTTCAGAAGTGACACATAAAAGAAGACTCTCTGCACTAGGTGAAGGTGGTCTTGTGAAAGAGCGTGCTGGTTTTGAAGTTAGGGATGTTCACCCAACTCACTATGGTCGTATTTGTCCAATTGAGACTCCAGAGGGACAAAATATTGGTCTTATTAACACTCTTGCTACGTATGCAAAAGTTAATGAACTAGGATTTATTGAAGCACCATATAATAAAGTTATAGATGGGGTTATTCAAGATGAGATTGTTTACCTTACTGCGACACAAGAAGAAGATTTAGTTATTGCCCCAGCTTCAACAAAAATTGTTGATAGAAAAATTGTAGAAGAGTTAATTGAAACTCGTTGTAATGGTGAAATTTTACTTAATGAGACAAAAAAAGTAACACTTATTGATATTTCACCATTAATGGTTTCTGGTTCAGCAGCTGCACTTATTCCATTCTTGGAACACGATGATGCAAACCGTGCGTTGATGGGTTCAAACATGCAACGTCAGGCTGTACCTCTTCTTAAAACAGATGCACCAGTAGTTGGTACAGGTATGGAAGCAATTGTTTCTCGTGATGCTTGGGAGTCTGTTAAGGCTAAACGTCCAGGTAAAGTTGAAAAAGTTGATTCTAAAAATATCTATATTTTAGGTGAAGATGAAGGTGGAGTATATATTGACCATTATCCAATGGAAAAAAATATGCGTACCAACCAAAACACAACCTTTACTCAATCTCCAACAGCAAAAGTTGGTGATGTAGTAGTTGCCGGTCAAGTTATTGCTGATGGTCCAAATATGGATATGGGCGAACTTGCAATTGGTAAGAACATGAGAGTTGCATTTATGCCTTGGTATGGATACAACTACGAAGATGCGATTATTATCTCAGAAAAAATTCTTAGAGAAGATACATTTACTTCTGTACATACCTATGAAGTACAAGTTGAAGCAAGAGAGCTTAAACATGGTACAGAAGAGATTACCAGAGATATTCAAAACATTCGCGAAGATGAGCTTTCTCACCTTGATGAGTCTGGAATTGTTAAACTAGGAACACATGTTAAACCAGGAATGATTCTTGTTGGTAAAGTTTCTCCAAAAGGTGAGATTAAACCAACACCAGAAGAGAGACTACTTAGAGCAATTTTTGGAGACAAAGCTGGTCACGTTGTAAACAAATCTCTTTACTGTAAAGCATCTATGGAAGGTGTTGTTGTTGATATTAAAGTCTTTATCAAAAAGGGTCAAGAGAAGGATGAGCGAGCTGTTCAGTCGTATGAAGAAGAGAAAGCAATTTTAGATGCTGAACACCATGATAAACTACTAATGATTGATAAAGAAGAACTTTTAAGAGTTGCTGCACTTCTTTCTGAAGCATCATTAGCATCAGATGTAACTGTTGCTGAAGTTGATTATAAGGCAGGTGATTCTATTCCAGCTGACATTATTGCTGGTGTTAACCGTTTTGCATTGAAATCAGTTGTATCTGCTTATGATTCATCTATTGAGTCGGAGTATAATTCAACTAAGAGTTACTTTCAAAGACAGAAGAAAAAACTTAAAGATGCACATGAAGAGAAGCTTCATATTTTAGAAAAAGATGATATTTTACCAAATGGTGTTACAAAACTTGTAAAAATTTACATTGCTACAAAACGTAAGTTAAAAGTTGGTGATAAAATGGCTGGTCGTCACGGAAACAAAGGTATTGTTTCTAATATTGTTCCTGAGATTGATATGCCTTATACAAAAGAGGGTAAAACAGTTGATATTATCTTAAATCCACTAGGGGTACCTTCTCGTATGAACATTGGACAGATTCTAGAAGTTCACTTAGGGATGATTGCAAAAGAACTTGGTGAGCAGATTCAAACAATGTTTGATGAGCATAAAGAGACAATGATTACTGATCTTAGAGCTAAAATGGCTGAGATTGCTGATGTTGCTAAACTTATGAATGCTAAAGAGACATTAGATAAATTATCAGATGAAGAGTTACTTCATTATGCTAGAGATTGGGCAAACGGTGTTAAGTTTGGTGCATCTGTATTTGAAGGTACGAACTATGAAGAGTTTGATAAATTATTTGCTCTAGCAAAAATGGATGCTGATGGTAAGACAGAACTCTACGATGGTAAAACTGGTGAGAAGATGATTGAACGTGTTAACGTAGGTTACATGTACATGTTAAAACTTCACCACCTTGTTGATGAAAAAGTTCACGCACGTTCGACTGGACCTTATTCACTTGTAACACAACAACCAGTTGGTGGTAAAGCACTATTTGGTGGACAGAGATTTGGGGAGATGGAAGTATGGGCTTTAGAGGCTTACGGTGCTTCACATATTCTTAAAGAGATGTTAACCATTAAGTCAGATGATGTTGATGGTCGTACAAGAGCATACAAAGCGATTACAAGAGGTGAAAGCGTACCAGAATCAGGTGTACCTGAGACTATGTTCGTACTTACAAAAGAACTTCAAGCACTTGGTCTAGATGTAGACTTATATGAAAGTAAGAAAGAGGGAGATGCATAATGAGCGACTTTTTAGAGAATTTAACCCCTATTGATTTAACAAAAGAAGAGCGTCCAAGAGACATTATGGCTATGCAACTTAAAGTTGCTAGTCCTGAAAAAGTATTGTCTTGGTCTTATGGTGAAGTAAAAAAACCAGAGACTATTAACTACCGTACTTTAAAACCTGAGAGAGATGGTCTTTTTTGTGCAAAAACTTTTGGTCCAGTACGTGACTATGAGTGTCTTTGTGGTAAATACAAAAAGATGCGTTACAAAGGTGTTGTGTGTGAAAAATGTGGTGTTGAAGTAACAACATCAAAAGTAAGAAGAAACAGAATGGGTCATATTGATCTTGTTGCTCCTGTTGCACATATTTGGTATGTATCTTCATTACCATCAAGAATTGGAACACTTCTTGGTGTTAAAATGAAAGATCTTGAGCGTGTACTTTACTATGAAGCGTATATTGTAAAAGAGCCTGGTGAAGCGTGTTATGACTCTGAGGGTGCTACACCTTTAGCAAAATATGATGTTCTTAACGAAGAACAGTATCAGTCTATCTCTAGTCGTTTTGAAGATGCTGGACTTGACGCAAGAATGGGTGGTGAGATTGTTCAAGAACTTCTTGCAGACCTTGACCTTGTTGATATGTTTGCTGGACTTAAAGAAGACATTTTAGCAACTAAATCAGAAGCTAAAAAGAAGACTATTGTTAAGAGACTTAAAGTAATTGAGTCTTTCCTTAACTCAGGTAATAGACCAGAGTGGATGATGCTTACAATTTTACCAGTTATGCCACCTGACCTTAGACCTCTTGTAAGTCTTGATGGTGGTAAGTTTGCTGTTTCAGATGTTAACGACCTTTATAGAAGAGTAATTAACCGAAACCAGAGACTTAAAAGACTTGTTGAACTTGATGCTCCAGAAATTATTGTTAGAAATGAAAAAAGAATGCTTCAAGAGTCTGTTGATGCACTTTTCGATAATGGTAGAAGAGGAAACTCAGTTAAGGGAGCTAACAAAAGACCACTTAAGTCACTTTCAGAAGTAATTAAAGGTAAACAAGGGCGTTTTAGACAAAACCTTCTTGGTAAACGTGTTGATTTCTCTGGACGTTCTGTTATTGTTGTTGGACCTAGTCTTAAAATGGACGAGTGTGGATTGCCAAAAATTATGGCACTTGAACTTTTTAAACCACATGTTATGGCAAAACTTGAGGAGCGTGGATATGCTACGACTTTGAAGCAAGCTAAGAAGATGATTGAAACCAAACAAAATGAAGTTTGGGAGTGTTTAGAAGATGTTGTTGATGGTCACCCAGTATTACTAAACCGTGCACCAACACTACACAAACTCTCAATTCAAGCATTCCACCCGAAGCTTATTGATGGTAAAGCGATTCAACTTCACCCATTAGTGTGTGCTGCATTTAATGCCGATTTCGATGGGGATCAGATGGCTGTTCACGTACCACTTTCAGATGAAGCAATTGCAGAAGCAAAGATCTTGATGTTAGCATCAATGAATATTCTTCTCCCAGCATCTGGTAAAGCAATTGCTGTACCTTCTCAAGATATGATTTTAGGTCTTTATTACCTAACATTAGAGAAAGTTGATGTTGTTGGTGAGCATAAATTGTTCGCAAATGTAGATGAGATTCTTATTGCAAATGAGCAAGGTGGACTTGATCTTAATGCTAAAATTAGAACAGTTGTAAATGGTCATATTATTAACACTACGGCAGGTAGAGTTATCTTAAAAGCAATTATTCCTGATTATGTACCAGAATCATATTGGAATAAAATTTTAAAGAAAAAAGATATTGGGGCATTGGTTGATTATATCTATGCACATAGTGGTATTTCTCATACTTCGGTATTCTTAGACGATTTAAAAGATATTGGTTTTAAATATGCAACTAAATCAGGAGTATCTATCTCTATTGATGATATTAAAGTACCAGAAGTAAAAGAAGCAACTGTTACTAAAGCTAAAGATTATGTTATTGAAATTCAAAAACAATTTGGTAAAGGTCTTCTCACAGAGCAAGAGCGTTACAATAAAATTATTGATATTTGGACAGATACTAATAACTCAGTAGCTTCTGATCTTATGGCATTGATTAAGATTGATAAAGATGGTTTCAACTCAGTTCACATGATGGCTGACTCAGGGGCTAGGGGTTCAGCTGCACAGATTAGACAGCTTTCAGGAATGAGGGGTCTAATGGCGAAATCAGATGGTTCAATTATTGAGACACCAATTACTTCTAACTTCCGTGAAGGTCTAAATGTACTTGAATACTTTATTTCAACTCACGGTGCGAGAAAAGGTCTTGCCGATACAGCGATGAAAACAGCGTCAGCTGGTTACTTGACAAGAAAATTGATTGATGTTGCACAAAATGTTAAAGTTGTAATGCATGATTGTGGAACACATGAAGGTGTTGATGTTTCAGATATTTATGTTGGTAATGAGCTTATTGAGCCATTATCAGATAGAGTTTATGGACGTGTAATCTCAGCAGATATTATTGATCCTATTACTTCAGAGGTTTTGGTAAGTGAAGGAACAATGATTGATGAAGAGAGAGCACGACTTATCTCTGAATCTGGTGTACGTTCAGTTAATATTAGAACATCTGTTACATGTAAAGCAGAAAAAGGTATTTGTGCTAAGTGTTATGGTCTGAATATGGCTGAAAATAAAATTGTTAAACGTGGTGAAGCTGTTGGGGTTGTTGCTGCACAATCAATTGGTGAGCCAGGAACACAGCTTACCCTTCGTACATTCCACACCGGTGGTACGGCTACTGCTGGTAAAGAAGAGCGTCAAGTTATCGCAAATAAAGAAGGGTTTATTCGTTACTATAACTTAAACGTTTACAAAAATAATGAAAATAAACTTCTTGTTTCGAATAGAAGAAATGCAGGGGTACTTTTAGTTGAACCAAAAGTTAAATCATTAACTAGAGGTAAATTAACTATTACTCATGCACATGATGAGATTGTTTTAAATGTACAACAAGGTGCTAAAGAGCAACGTTATACGGTTAGAAAAAATGATATTGCAAAGACAAATGAACTTGCTGGTGTTGGTGGAAAAGTAGATGGAAAACTCTTCTTACCTTATGAAAGTGGTGAGATTATTGAAGAGGGTGATTCTATTATTGAAATTATTAAAGAGGCATGGTCAGTACCATCACGTATCCCTTTCGCTTCTGAATTAATTGTTGAAGATGGTGCTCCAATTACTCAAGATATTCATGCTGAAGCAAAAGGGACAGTTAAGTTCTTCTTGTTAAAAGGTGATTATTTAGAGAGACTTGATACGGTTCAAAATGGTAAAGCCATTAATGAAAAAGGTCTTTTTGCTGTTATTGTTGATGAAAATGATCGTGAGGCAGCTAGACACTATATTGCTAGAGGTTCAGTTATCTCTATTGATGATAATTCACTTGTTGCAAGAGGTGACCTTATTGCTAAATCTGCTACAGATGAACAGGTTGTTATTGCTGAATGGGATCCATATTCAGAGCCAATGATTGCTGAAGCAAATGGTACCTTGAAATTTGAAGATATTATTCCTGGTGTTACTGTTGTTGAACAGTTTGATGAGTTAACTGGTGAGAGTAGATTGACACTAAATGATTATATTCCAACATCATATAATCCAGCAATTGTATTAGCAACTGATGAAGGTGAAATTATCTCTTATGCCCTTGATCCTAAAACATCTATCTTTGTACAAGATGGTGCAAAAGTAGGAATTGCAGATATTTTAGCTAAGACACCTAAAGCTGCTCAGAAATCAAGTGATATTACTTCAGGTCTTCCAAGAGTTTCTGAATTATTTGAAGCTCGTCGTCCAAAAGATCCAGCACTGATTGCTAGAGTGACAGGTTCTGTTGCTTTTGGTAAGCCACTTAGAGGTAAAAAACGTATTATTATTACACCAGAGCATGGTACTCCAGTTGAACAGTTTGTTGACAAACAGCGTTCAGTAGTTGTTGCTGAAGGTGACTTTGTTCACACTGGTGAAAAACTTACAGATGGTACAGTTTCAAGTCATGATGTTCTTTCTGCACTTGGTGAGAAAGCGTTGTATGAGTATATTGTTGAAGAAGTTCAAATGGTTTATCGTCGTCAAGGGGTTAATATCTCTGATAAACACATTGAGATTGTTGTATCTCAAATGATGAGACAAGTAAAAGTTATTGATGGTGGAGACTCTAAGTTTATTGATGGAGATTTAATCTCTAAAAAGAAATTTGATTTTGAAAATAAAAAAGTTATTAAACTTTTTGGTGAACCGTCAATTGCTGAGCCACTATTGATTGGTATTACAAGAGCAGCTGTTGGAGCAGATTCAATTATCTCTGCAGCATCGTTCCAAGATACTACTAAAGTATTAACATCAGCATCTATTGCTGGTACAGTTGATATGCTAGAAGACTTAAAAGAAAATGTTGTTATTGGTCGTCTTATCCCTGTAGGAACAGGTATGGTTGACATGGATAGCATTGAGTTTACTATTCCAGATGAAGAAGAGTAGAGGCAACCTTTATGGTTGTCTCTTAGTATAATTATAAAAATCTAGAATAGATTTTTTATGGCTATCCAAATATTTGGTAGCCATAAACTTATATCTTTAGAAGTTAAATTCCCTCCATTTGTTTGGCATTAAATTCTATTAAATTTTCACCTATAAACTTAAATGATAATTCAATAGGTCGACAACAAACTTCACAATCTTCTATATAGTCTGAATTTTCCTCTTCACTCTCAAATATCATAGAAATATGTTCCCAACAGTAAGGACAAGTAAAAAAGTGTTCCATCTATTTCTCATTTTTCTTAAATAAATTAGTAAACCAATTGAAAACTCTACAACCATTGTAACAAGTTCCATTTCGTTCACATCTTGTTTTTTGTATGTTATTAATCAGAAGGAGTAGAAAGCCAAGTGCAATAATAAATTGAGTTGCACCTGTTAACCAATTTTCAGATAGAAGATTTTGAATGGCAAAGCCAAGCATAATAATAGTTATAATGAGACACATAGATATTCCTATTTTTTTGTTCATAGTATATCATGCTAGATTAAAGGTTACTATGGCATTTTTCTCCACTCTGCCTGAGAGTAAAATTTTTTATCAAATTTATATTTATAAGTAATTACTTCAGGTTTTTGTACATAATCTTCAGCATAAAATGCATCAGTATCCATAGTAAGTTCAGTGGTCCAAGTAGGATCAGATATTTTAGGCATTTCAATTTGAGTTGGTTCATTCATTGCCATTAATTCTTCTTGAATAATTGCATCGGCTCTTTGATTTTGTGCTACTCCATAATAGTTATTGTAAGGATGTGCTTCTGAAATAGAAATAATATCAGTATGAGAAGAGCATCCATTAAGAAATAAAATTGTAAGTGAAGATAAAATAATTAAAGTTTTGTTTGATAATTGTTTCATGGTAAATCCTTATATTAAATATTAATTAATATAATTATATAGTATTTAAAATTAAATTAAAATTAAAATTTAACATTTATTATTAAAATATATGTAGAGAAGATAAGTTTTAAAGTACTATTTATAAAATAATAATCAGTAGGTTATTGTACCTATTAGATTCAATATTTTATTAATATGAAAATCAGTTATAAAAATCCCTAACAACTAAAGTTTATTTCGGTATAATATGCACCATTTTCTAAGTTAGGAAGTCCCGAAAGTGTGTTCAAATAATGCTTTTTCGGGGCTTCCTGCCCAGATTTCAAAAACTAACAGAAAGGAATTGTATTGCCTACAATTAACCAACTCGTTCGTAAAGAACGTAAAAAAGTGATTAAAAAATCAAAATCACCAGCATTAGTGAACTGTCCTCAAAGAAGAGGCGTTTGTACAAGAGTTTATACAACAACTCCAAAAAAACCTAACTCAGCTTTAAGAAAAGTTGCAAAAGTTAGATTAACAAGTGGATTTGAAGTTATTTCATATATTGGTGGAGAGGGTCACAACCTTCAAGAGCACTCAATCGTACTTGTACGTGGTGGTAGAATCAAAGATTTACCTGGTGTTAAATATCATATCGTTCGTGGTGCATTGGATGCATCTGGTGTTAACGGTAGAAAAGTTGCTCGTTCTAAATACGGTACTAAAAGACCAAAATAATCGTAAGATTATAAGTTAAAACGGTAAGAGAGTTTAGCCTTGAAATGGGCTTAAAACAGGTTAATGTCAAGAACTATTTGTGTTCGCCTTAGGGGACAAAACTTGAGTAAATCAATTTATACGATTGAAGATAATAAGGAAAGATTAATATGAGAAGAAGAAAAGCTCCCGTTAGACCGGTACTCCCAGATCCAGTACACGGTTCTAAAGTTTTAACTAAGTTTGTAAATGCCGTAATGTTAGACGGTAAAAAAGTGACAGCAGAAAAAATTATGTATGCTGCATTAGAGAGAATTGAAGAGAAATCTGGTGAAAAGGGTATCGAAGTATTCAACAAGGCAATGG
>Ga0256826_1000064_pt1 | contig 49363 bp, 48 predicted proteins | sample CV79metaG_FD_185975 | JGI IMG/M metagenome (GOLD analysis project Ga0256826, IMG submission 185975) | Hydrothermal vent microbial communities from East Pacific Rise, Pacific Ocean - CV79 | ecosystem: Environmental > Aquatic > Marine > Hydrothermal vents | place: Pacific Ocean: East Pacific Rise...
AAATGATGCAAACAAGATGTCTAACCAAAGTTCATGTTTGTGTTGATATAGGGTATTCATAAGATCTCCTTGATCTGTTGTTCTTCGATGACACAACTCTCTTCACTCTTGATGACATGCATCTCCTCTTTAAGACCTTGTGCAAGGTTTGAGACGTTGATCAGTGAAGCGATAAAAGCATTAAAAACCATGTCTGCACAGATCTTTTGTTGAGGCGATAGGGTGCCCAACTTCTCTTCGATCTTAGCAATGGCACCTTTAGCATACTCAACACTTTCACCTTTGACCATATCGGTAAACATTGAGCCAACTACGACAGTATCTTGACACCCATTGGTAGCATAGGCAATATCCTCTATGGACGCTTTGCCCAGTTTAATGGTGAAGATGACAAACTCATTGGTTTTATCATCATGGGCAACACCTGTTCCATCAGGGTTCTCAAGTTTTCCGTAGTTCTTTGGACTCATTATATGGGTGATAACCTCTGGATTCATCCCTTCGGGGACTTCTACATCTTCAAAACCAGCCATGTCACTCCTTTATACAGTTTAAATTTTCTTGTAGAGTTATAACATAAGCTTGGTCTATGAAGATGAAATAGTTATGATATTAATTAATATGTTAGTTAAAAGAGGGAATTTGAGATATAATTTGACAAAAATTTGAGAGTAACTAATGAGCAGACGAAACAAAGCACCACAGAAGAAAAATGGACCTGCCTTTAGTGAAAAGGACTTTTTGATCACGACACCTCAAGAGATGGAGCGTCGTGGTATCAAACAACTAGATGTCGTTTTGATCTCAGGTGATGCTTATATTGACTCTCCTTTTATTGGAACAGCTGTAGTAGGTCGTATGCTCGAAAAGATGGGTTACACAGTCGGTATCATTGGTCAACCTGACATTGAGAGCGGTGATGATATTGGCCGTCTGGGTGCACCTCGCCTTTTTTGGGGTGTAAGTGGTGGTAGTATTGACTCTATGGTTTCTAACTATACGGCTACAAAAAAGTTTCGTAACTCAGATGACTATACACCTGGTGGTAAGAACAACAAACGCCCTGATCGTGCTGTTTTGGTCTACTCTAACCTCATTAGACGTTTTTACAAAAACACCGTGCCTATTGTCTTAGGTGGGATCGAAGCGAGCTTACGTCGTGTAACCCATTATGATTACTGGTCTAACAAACTGCGCAAACCCATTCTTTTTGATGCCAAAGCGGATATCTTGGTCTATGGTATGGGTGAGATCGCACTTCAAGACCTTGTTAAAGCTTTAGACAAAGGTGAAGATTATCGTCAGATACGAGGGATCTGTTATATCGCTAAAGAGCCTGTAGAAGAGTTTTGTCAGGTCGCTTCACATGCAGAGTGTTTGAAAGACCATAATGCGTTTATCGATCTTTTTGATACTTTTTATGACAACAATGACCCTATCTCTGCTAAAGGGATAAGCCAACCTGTCGATAGTCGTTATAGTATTCAAAATCCACCTTGTGACTACCTAGATGAAGATGAGATGGATGAAGTCTCTGCTTTACCTTTTACGAGAGAGTTACACCCTTATCATCAACACGAAGGTAAGGTGAAGTGTCTAGAGACCATTAAGTTCTCCATTATGACACACCAAGGATGTTGGGGTGAGTGTAATTTCTGTGCTATCGGGGTGCACCAAGGGCGTACCATCCGTACCCGTTCTGAAGCGTCTATTGTCAAAGAGGCTAAGGCCTTTACTGAGTATCAAGACTTTAAAGGGATCATCTCTGATCTAGGTGGACCCACAGCCAACATGTATGGTTATGAGTGTAATAAGAAGCTTAAACTAGGAACATGTGATCATCAACGCTGCGTAGATTCACAACATCTCTGTTCAAGTATGCGTGTGGATCATGGACGCGTTGTCAACATGATGAAGCAGGTACGCGAGTTACCTGGTATCAGAAAAGCTTTTGTGGCTTCAGGCGTACGGTATGATCTGATTACTGAAGATACAAAGCATGGTTACTCGTATCTTAAAGAGATGGTCAAACACCATATCTCTGGACAGATGAAAGTAGCACCTGAACATACAGAACAACATGTCTTAGACCTTATGGGTAAACCCGGTAAGCAGACACTGGTTGATTTTAAAAAGCTCTATGACAAACTCAATCGCGAAGAGGGCAAAAATCAGTTCTTGACCTACTACCTTATTGCTGCACACCCTGGTTGTGAAGAGCGTGATATGCACGAGTTAAAGCGCTTTACAAGAGATGAGCTAAAGATGTCTCCTGAACAGGCTCAAGTCTTCACACCGACACCGGGAACGTACTCTGCTGTGATGTACTATACAGAGCTTGACCCTGTGACACGTAAAAAGATCTTTGTAGAAAAAGATACCCGGCGTAAAGAGCGTCAAAAAGAGATTGTGGTTAAAAAACAGCAGTTTAAAAGTGGATTTGCCAGTTAAACTTAACGCTGCTTCGTTAGCTCACAAAGGATCGTGATGGTATTTAAACTCTTACTGAGCTCATTTTTACTGCTGGGTTCCCTTCAACTGAGTGCTAAAAGCATACTCTACAAAGTGACCTCTTCTACAACAACTGTTTATGTGCTAGGCTCCATACATCTTGCAAAACCTGAGTTATATCCACTAAAACAGCCTATAGAAGATGCTTATAAAAAGAGTGATATTCTTGTTGTTGAACTGGACCCTTCAAGTAAAGCATCATTGGCAGTGATACAAAAGAGTATGCAGACACAAGGACTTTATACGGGTGGTAAATCTCTAAAAAGTGAACTTGATCATAAAACGTACATAATGCTTAAAAAATATCTACTGAAAGTAGGCCTCTCTTTAGACATGATGGAGCCAATGCGTCCATGGACTGTTGTTGTGCAGTTGAGCATGATGGAGATGATGCGTTTAGGATATGACCCGCAACTGGGAATAGACAGGCATTTTTTACAGATGGCCAAACGTGATCATAAAAAGATACTAGAGCTAGAGACAGCTCAAGAGCAGATGGCACTACTCTCTAAAGATGATAAACAGTTTCAAGACCTCTTGTTACGCTATAGCCTTGAAGAGATGGATGAGATGCGACCACTTTTAGATACGATGTTTGAAAGTTGGAAGCGTGGTGATGCAGAGACCTTAGCTGGTGTTGTGAGCTCTTCGTTGGTAGCAGACGCTCGTTTAGATGGGATCTTTGATGCTATGATTACCAAACGAAACTACGCTATGAGTAAAAAGATAGAGGGGTATCTCAAAGAAGATAAAACATACTTTGTTGTGGTTGGAGCAGGACATGTTGTTGGAGAAGAGGGGATTGTTACGCTATTGTTAAAACGTGGATATCACGTCATACAAAAGTGATCAAAGGTCATGATGTTTGAGCTTAATAAGCATGCACCCTGGTGTGCTCGCAGCCTCTTCACTAAGTTGAACAATAAGCTTTAGCCCACGTCCTCCTTCAGCAAGCGAAAAGATATCAGCAGCTTCTTCTTTTGTAGGCAGTATCACAGTGCCTGAGCCCTCATCCATCACCTTAAAGATCAATAACTCTTTAAAGATCTCAAATGTCACAGTGACAACCTTAGTAGCATCTTGTTTGTTACCATGGATTACAGCATTGGTAACGGCTTCATGTAAGGCAAGTAAGATACGATCTAGTGCTCTTTTTTCACACAATATCTCAAGATCATCTTTGATCCAGTTGTAAATAGTTGTAATATTTTTGAGCTCAGAGGTAATGCAGACAGAGTGTCTCACGACTACGCTTTAGGACAATTTTCTAAAATATCAAAGAGTTGATGCATCTGGGTGATCTCCATAAGCTCTTTGGCTTGATCACTAAGACCACAAAGTTTAAAACTTCCGCCCATACTGATGACACTCTTATAAATATTGATGATCATACTAAGGCCTGAACTGTCAATAAAGTTTATATATGAAAGATCAAAGATGATATTGTCATGGCCTGCGATCTTTGTCGCAACAGCTGTTTTGACATCAAGAGCATTGACCACATCGAGACGATCCACATTGATGATGATATGTGTAGCACCCTCTATTTTTTGACTGCTGATTTCCATCGATATGCCTCTCTTTACACGAAGTGTGTAGATTTTTAACAATCTTATTATCATTTATCTTAAGCCCACCTCTCAAAGTGAAACAGTGTGTTATAATCTAAACAATTTATGACAAGGGATCGTATGCAAAACAGTAAGACTAACAAGATCCTTATTGTTGATGATGCTGACTTCACACTAATGCTTTTAGAAGCGGCTTTAGTAGATATAGAGTCAGCAGAGCTTTTTAAAGCGCTTAATGGTGCTGATGCCTTAGAGATCATTGCTAATGAAGATATTGATCTTATCTTACTTGACTTGAATATGCCTGGGATTCATGGCTTTGAAGTACTACGTCAACTCAAAGCAGATGAGATCAACCGCTATATTCCAGTTATAGTCATCACCTCTGATGATGAAGAGCGCCTCAATGCCTTAGAAGAGGGTGCAGAGGAGTTCTTAGCCAAACCTATTGATGTCTTAGAACTTCGTTTTCGTGCGCAAAACCTACTGAAGCTTAAAAAATATAATGACCTTCAGCGTAACTTTAATAGCCTTCTCGAAGCAGAGATCGAGCGTAAAGAGTCTCAACTTGTTAAGCTTGCCCATGTAGAACAAGAGTTGACACTCGCACGTGATATTCAAGAGTCTCTTATCCCTAAGAGTTTTAAAGACTATGAAGACATTGAACTTTATGGTCGTTGTATTCAGGCTATGGATGTGGGTGGGGATCTTTTTGACATCTTTGAGAGTGAATATGGAAACTACACCAACTTTATCATTGCTGATGTCTCTGGGCATGGTTTTGGGTCTGCTTTAGTCTCCGCACAGTTTCGCTCATTGGTACGTGCAGAGTTAATGTTCTCACACAAAAAACTTCATAAAAGTGTCTCTCGTATCAATACTGTATTTAGCAATGATAATGCAGATACTTCGATGTTTATTACCGCACTTATCATGCGTTATGATCATGATACTTGTCTCTTAGAGTCTGTCAATGCAGGTCATCATGAGCCTTTATCAAACCTTGAGTTTAAACACCACAGTGGGATCCCACTTGGTATCAAGGCGGATGTTGTTTATGAAGAGCTTCAAACCACGTTAAAAAGTGGTGATAGAGTAATACTCTATACAGATGGTCTACTAGAGAGCCAAAACAGTACGGGAGAGATGTACAATCAACGCCTTATTGAGCACTTTGAAGAGACACCACAGATGGGTATCAAAAATAATATTGATACGCTCTTATCACAGTTTTATGATTTTATATACAAACAAGATGATGATGTGACGATCTTAGGGATCAAAAAGAAGTAGTGATCAAACAAAGCTGATCTGTACGCTTACGCAAAGATATACTTTTAGCTTAACAATAACAACATAAACAAAAGGACAAAAATGAAAAAACTGATCATAGCCATTTTACTTGTAGTTGGTATTACACATGCCGATACGGTGAAGAAAAAAGCAATTATGGGCGCTGTTGAGAAATATGAATGTACTATTATGTATATCATGGATGTAAGTAGCAATGAGAAAAAATCTCTAAAATCTCCTCAAGATATCCGTCTCTATGTCATGAAAGATAAAAATATTGTGATCTCTTTTTTAGATAAGCCTGATGAAAAGGGAAGAAGAAAGATGAGCCTTTCACCCACCCTCATTAGAAAAGATCAAGATGCAAAAACCGTACAATATCAAGATAAAGATGGACATTTAACTATATTTGCAGATAAAAATATCGATGGACACTCTTTTTTATTACAAAACACAACACTTAAAGGTACAAAGTATGCCCATATGACAAATGAGTGTAAGTTAGTTGTTAAAAAGTAGATACCTATAGCGGATTTATTTGAGTGCAAGAGGTATACTTGCTCGTAAAGCTCAAATATAATGAGGTGTCGTACCTAAGGTACGACTTAGTGATTAAACGTTAAATCTAAAGTGCATGACATCGCCATCTTGAACGATGTACTCTTTACCTTCAAGACGCATCTTTCCAGCGTCCTTAGCGCCATTGTCTCCACCACACTCAATGTAGTCATCATAAGCAATCACTTCTGCACGGATAAACCCTTTTTCAAAGTCATTGTGGATCACTGCAGCAGCTTTAGGTGCTGTTGAGTTCTGACGTACTGTCCATGCACGAACCTCTTTGACACCCGCAGTGAAGTAACTCATAAGACCTAGCTTATCGAAACCTTTATGGATGATCTGTGCAAGACCAGACTCTTCAATGCCCATCTCCTCTAAGAAGTCATTGGCTTCATCATCGTCCATGCCAACAAGCTCCTCTTCAAACTTAGCACAAAGCTTGACCACTTCACAGTTTTGTGCTGCAGCATGCTCTTTAACAAGTGTGACAAAGCTATTGTCTTCAGCAATACCATCTTCATCAACATTGGCACCGTACATGATCTCTTTTGAAGTCAGTAGACGTAACTCTTGGTTGAGTTGAATGAACTCTTCACTCTCTACATTAGGGTAGTTGCGTGCTAAGTTGCCATCTGCAAGGAACTCAGCAAGTTGCTCTGCTTCTTCCATCAAACCAGCGGCACTTTTATCAACACGTGCTTGTTTTTTAAGACGATCCATACGGTTACCAAGTGCTTCGACATCAGCTAAAATAAGCTCAGTCTCAATGATCTCAATATCACGGATAGGATCAATTGACCCCTCTGTGTGAACAATGTTCTCATCTTCAAAACAACGTACAATATGCAAGATCACTTCTGTCTCACGGATGTTAGAGAGGAACTTGTTACCAAGACCTTCGCCCTTACTTGCACCTTTAACCAGACCAGCAATATCTACAAAGTCTAAGGTTGAGTACTGAATGCGTTCAGGATTAACGATCTTAGCTAAGGCGTCAAGACGTTTGTCAGGAACAGGCACAACAGCTTTGTTGGGTTCAATAGTACAAAAAGGGTAGTTGGCAGCTTCTGCATTTTGTGCTTTTGTGAGTGCATTAAAAGTGGTTGATTTTCCGACGTTTGGTAGTCCTACAAGACCGATGGCTAAACCCATGATAATTCCTTGGTTGATGGTAGTTTTTAAGTGATGCAATTATACTCAATCTTGCTTCAATAAAGTGAATGTACTGTTGATAGTCTTATGAGAAAATATTTTGTTTGGATTAAAGGTGAATAAAATTTTCTATATTCCGATAGGAATAAGTGTATGTGCAGATTTGTAACAAATAAGTAATTATTATATAAAAAAAGAAAAATAGATTAGTGAACTTCTATCTATTCGGATAGAGTAGGTATTAATAATTCTTATTTAAGGAAGAGATATGAAGATGAGATTTTGTTCAATTGTTGTAGCTGCCTTGTTGCTAAGTGGCTGTGGTGAAGATACTAATACAGATACCAAAGTAACGCAAGAGTATGTACAAAGTGCAACTGCACAAGAACAGATTGATGCTTTGGCGAAGTCATCATCAAGAGAACGCTTTGCTTCTGAAAGTATTGCACTTTATAAAGAGTATTTTATACAAGAACATGTCAAGCCGATCTATAAAGCAGAGATCGTTAAAAAGTACATGGCAGATTATGGCTTAGGTTATACAGTTGAAGATATTGGCGATGCTATAAGTCGTTATATCAATATCGAAACTGTTGAGAACAATGCAACGATCAATGCGATGTTAGAACGTTATTATGATCGTGTGCATACAACAAGCCAACAAGCACCAAGTCGCATTGCTGCTGCTGAGACACAGAGCCTTTTAGATGAGATCATTTTTAACTTGAAAGCTGCCTTTACATCGATGCTACAGGGATGGTTTGATGAGAGTTTTATCGGTGATGTCTTAAGTTTTTTCTTTGATTTTGGATTAACAGATGATAATACTGAGCCTCCTGTTGTGACTAATACAGCACCTACAGCAAATGCACAAAATGTTGCGGTGGTACAAAATGGTACGATAGCCATTACTCTAAGTGGTTATGATAGTGATGGCGACACCCTTACTTATAGTGTAAATACACCAGCACATGGCCAACTAAGTGGTGTTGCACCACATTTGACTTATACACCCTCAACAGATTACACAGGTACTGATAACTTTACTTTTAGTGTTAGTGATGGACAAGAGCTCTCAAGTTCTGTTAACATCGCAATCAACATAGAAGCCCAACTTCCAGCCAATACACCTCCTGTTGCTTCAGCACAAAGTGTCAGTGTCATCAAAAACAGTCAAAAAGAGATTGTATTATCTGCAACAGATAGTGATGGAGACAACCTAAGCTATAACGTGCAAAATCCAACGTATGGTACATTAAGTGGCAGTGCTCCTGATCTTGTTTATACACCTATTGTAGGCTATAGTGGTTCAGACAATTTTAGTTTTAGTGTTAATGACGGCAGTGTTGATTCTGAAGTTGTAACGGTCTCACTCAATGTGATCAATACCAAACCAACAGCAAGCAATCTCTCTATCAGTCTCGATCAAAACAGTCAAACTAATATCAAACTTATAGGTTCAGACGCCAATGGAGACACTTTGACTTACATTGTTACAGAACCTTCTCATGGTATTTTAAGCGGTACGGCTCCAGATCTCTCTTACACACCGGTTGCAGGGTATAGCGGTAGTGATAGTTTTGGATATAAGGTTAATGATGGAAGTGAAGACTCTACACAAAAGCTTGTAAATATTGTTGTACGTTCAACTGCTCCAGATCCTTTGACATATCGTTTAGAGGCACTTAAGGGTCAGAAGTTTTATGTGAAATCAGGCGTTGCTGATATGGTTGTTACTATGAAAAGTGATGGACGTACAGGTGATGGTGTCATGGGCTTTTTAAGTATGTCTTTTAGTTATGTAGAAAACCTTATCAAAACCTCACTTATGGGTGATTATCAGATTGATTTCAAGTATATTGATGAAAGTCACTGTATTGCTGCTGACGCTATAGATGATGATGGAACAGTTTATGAGTCTTATTGGTTTAGTTCACAAAGCGACTATAATAGTGCATCAAGTCTAAGTATCGCAAAGAGTTTATGTTATAAAAACAGCCCTACAAATTAAGAGGGATTCCCTCTTTTTAAGCACTCAAAAGAAGATCATAGGATCCTCTTTTTTACGCCTCTAATTATCTCAAAGCCTCGCTTCTTCAAACATTCTAAAATATCATAGATAGTGATACTAAACTTATTAGATCTATTATGGCACATTATGAAAGCATAGTTAAAATTAACGTGATATAATATTTCCATCTTAAAAAAAGTTAGGTTGCTAATGCGTCATACCACTATAGGTCTTGTTTTCGTTTTACTTTTTGGATACTTGATCTATTTTTTGATTGAGAGTAACTCTAGTGCAGGGGATCTTCAGCAGATGACTGTGCGTACATTAGTTGTGAGCATGACAGAAGACTTAGATAAAGCGATGCCTCTTATTAATGAAGCAGGTTACAGTATGAGTGCTATCTCTGTTAAGACCTCTATTCCTCCTTTGATGATTGCCAGTTTTACATTAGAAAAAAAAGTGCCTTATGAAAAACAAGATGCTATTTTACATGCTTTAGAAGATAATGCCATAGGTAAACTTGCTCTTAAAAGCCTTATAGAAGCCTTTCACCTTGATGAAAGTATAGAGATCAAGAACATGGATCTTAAAGCTATAAATCTTTATCTTACCGTCCCTCCCGCAGTACAGGTGGTATACAAAAAATGAGAGAACTATTAACACTTTACAAAACCAAACTCTGTAGCATCTTATGGACGCTTTTCGCCCTAGAATCTTTAGTCGTTATCTACTTGATGTCACCAGCTCCTATTGATCCACTTGTTGTCATTGAGCCAAACTTTGCTGTACTTAGTGGTGATAATGTACTGTTTGAACAAGGAAAAAATGCACAATATACAGTTAGTGTAAGTAAGAACCTTGACAAAGAGTTAAACATTACACTTGCCTATGGTGGAAGTGCCAAAAAAGGTATCGACTATAGTGCACCTGAGCATATTGTGATCAAAAAAGGTGATATGAACGCAACTTTTGAATTGCGTACATTAGATGACAATGAGTTAGAAGGTGAAGAGATTATTACAGTAAAGATTGCCAATATTACAGGTAAAAACTTTATGGAAGCGCTACGTCCCCAAGATATGGGTGGTGTTGTCTTCACTAAGATCTATGATGAAGCCAAACACGAGCGTAAGCTTCATAAACCTGCGCTTTTTTCTTTGAGTTGTGAGTCAATGCTTCGTGAGAACAATGCAACAGTATCATGTCTGCTAAAATCTACACAAAAGAGCTATGAGCCAGTTGTTGTTGATCTCTCTTATAGTGGAACTGCCTCTTTAAGTGAGGATTTTATAGCTCAAGAGCAGGTTACGATCCCTTCAGGTGAAAGTGAAGTAAGTTTTGTAGTTACAGCAATAGATGATGCTTACAAAGAGGGTGTTGAGAACATTGTGATCACTATTGATGCTATTGCAGGTGGTGGATTTGAAGAGCGCGCCATGGCACATAAGATGGCAACAATTAAACTTAGTGATGAAGATCACTCTCAACTTCAAACAAGTTTGAGCATTAATGATCTTAAGAGCATTGAAGAGGGTAGTTCAGGAACATACACCTTAGCACTTTCAAGAGCGCCTGTTAGTGATGTAACGGTCTTTTTCAAGCGTAATAACAGTGCTAAAAAATTCAAGATTCCAGAGCAGGTCATATTTCATCCAGGTGAGGTTCAAAAGCAGTTTATCATTGAGAGTGTTGACGATAACATCAAAGAGAGAGATGACTTTATAGACTTTAGTATTGCTAAAGTCGAACAAGCAAGTTTTGAGCACCTTAGTTATAGTAATCGTGCGGTTAAAAGTAAGATCACTGATGAAGCAAAACCACAAGATGCTGATGAGCAGACAGCCTATATAACACTCTCAAGCAGTAATGGAAAACATAGTGTTGAAGAGAGTGTGGGTAGCGTTACTATCGTGGTAACAAGCTCTCAAGCCGTTGTTAAAGATACGATACTCTATCTTAAGTTGCAAGAGGAGGCTGCTCAAGGTAGAGAGTATACTTTTAACAAAAAAGTTCGTATTAAAAAAGGTAAAAGAGAAGGCACAACTACTTTAACATTGCACAATGACAATATCAAGCAATCTTCGGAACTATTAACTATTAGTGTTTCACGTATGAGTGATAGTGGCCTTGAAGACCTTAGAGTAGGTCAAGCTCTTACAGTAGAGATCATAGATGATTCTACAGCGACTAAACCAGCCTATATCTCACTGCAGTGCCCTCAAAACTTGTATGAAAACAGAAAAAAGAGTACCTGTAAAGTGCTATTGTCAGAGGTGACTCAAAAACCACTATCACTTCATCTAAAGGTAGATGGAGAGGCTATCTTGGGTGTTGATTATGAACTTCAACAAGATATTGAGATCCCTAAGGGAGCTAAAGAGGCGCGCTTTAACATCTTAGTAAAAGATGATATCGAGAAAGAGGGTGATGAGCGTATCATATTGTCAATGGATCCTATTACTCAAGATTACTTTGAACAACTAGAGTTTAAAGATCTTCCTGTAACACTGCATCTCAAAGATGAGAAAAAGCCAAGTAAAGCTGTTTACTTAACACTCAAAGCATCCAAAAAGGTGACAGAAGGTGAAGCCGCGCCTATGCGTTTAGAGCTAAGTGAAGTCGCTATAAAAGATGTTATTATTGACCTTAAAAGTACCAATACCTCTACGATGGGTGCTATTACTATTGCGAAGGGTAAAAAAGGTGTTGACTTTAAGCTACAGACAGATAATGACAATCTTATTGAATCAAGTAGTTACTTAAGTGTTAAGATTGATAAGGTGACCCAAGAAGGGTTTGAGAAGCTTGTACCAGACAGACGTAAACATGCTGTGTTGATTGTTGATGACAAAAGTATGGCTCAAGCTGCTACCTTAAGTTTTACTGCTGCTACAACGGATCTTTTTGAAGATGATAATGCTTTAGAGCTAACACTAAAGCTCTCCCAGCCTGCACAAAAAAGTTTATATGTGACGCTCAAAAGTAGTGGAGATGCTCTAAAAGGTGTTGATTATAGATTTAAAAAGCGTGTACGCATCGCTAAAGGTCAACAAGAGGCCAAAATCACCATTACACCTATCAATGACAATAAGATAGAAGAAGTTGAAGAGATCATCATTGGTATCGAAAAGAGTACAGATGGTGGCTTGGAGATGATCACGACTGATGAGACAGTTACTCTACATCTTCATGATGATAAAGATAGCAATCACTCACCTGTTGCTAAAGTAAGGCTAAAAGGGCCAGCAAAGCTCTCTGAGCCAAAGCAATCATCTGCTTATATTGTTAGTGTAGATCAGCCTACAACTGCTGATATGGTAGTGTCGCTTACCTACTCAGGTAGTGCCAGCCAAGATGATATTGAAAAAATCGATCAGGTTATCATCTCAAAAGGCTCAAAAAGTGTGCAGTTTAAGATCAAAGCAGTTGATGATAACGAGACAGAAGATCTTGAGTCTTACAGTGTTGGCATAGCGGCTGTTAGAGGTGGTGGTTTAGAACATATCACCACTAACAAAAAAAGCGTTACAACTGTACTCTCTGATGAGATTGATATTGCCAAAGCTTTTGATAAGATCGTTGAAGATCAAGTTATAGCATTTGAACTCGGAAGTATCGAGATCAATAATGCTTCTAAAGATGCTCTAGCAAAGATGGCCACCTTACTTAGCCGTTTCTCAAAAGCAAAACTTGTCATTGAAGGACATACCAACGATATTGGTAATGAGACATTCAACAAGCGTCTGAGCGAACAAAGAGCCTTGAAGATCAAAACATATTTCATTGAAGCAGGCATTGATAAAAAACGTATTAAAGCCATTGGGTATGGAGAGAGTAGACCACTTCTTGATCCTAAGATGCCTGGGGCACAAGAGATCAACAAGCGTGTTGAGTTTAAAGTAATCTACTAGAAGTAGATATTTAAAGATTTATGATTTGGCACCATGATGTTGTTCTGAGTAGGGACATCTATCTACTACATTTTCTGCAGGTGGTACACACTTAGCACGCATCTTAGTGGTGATGACACCCACCAGATATGAAGCAATGATAACAATAATAAGATCAAAATTCATCTCTATCCTTTAAAGCTAATGTTTAAGTATACTACTTTTCTTCACCAAGTGTCTTCAAAAAACTTATCGTCATCCGAACACCTGCACCTGTAGCACCATAGCCATAGACATCCCATGGTGATTCTGTGTAAGCAGGGCCAGCGATGTCAAAGTGCATCCATTTAGACTTCATCTCATCAGTGATGAAGCGATCTAAGAAGAGTGCAGCTGTAATAGCACCCCCATAGGGCTTACTTCCAATATTAGAGATATCAGCTACTTGGCTTTTAATGAGCTTTTCAAGATGCTTATTAAACGGAAGTGATCCTACTAACTCACCTGAGTGTGAAGAGGCTTTTAAGATCTTATGCTTTAAGTGGTTTGAGTGACCCATCATCCCTGTGGTGTAGTTGCCTAGAGCCACCATACAAGCACCTGTGAGTGTTGCATAATCAAAAAGATAGTCTGCATCTACCTTAGACTGCGCGTAGTCTAAGACATCAGCCAGAACCAAACGGCCCTCAGCATCTGTGTTACGTACTTCTATAGTGACACCATTACGAGCAGTAAGGACATCATCTGGTTTAAAAGCAGAACCATCTACCATATTTTCAGCGGCACCAATGAAGCCATGAACTTCTACTGGTAGTTTTAACTCACTAACAGCTTTCATCATACCAAGTACGGCACAAGCACCAGCTTTATCCATCTTCATGGTCACCATAGAAGTAGCAGGCTTAAGACTAAGTCCACCACTGTCATAAGTTAAACCCTTACCAACGAGGGAGATAGTGTTTACAGGGTTTTCAGGTTTATATGAAAGATGAATCAGACGTGGTTTATGGATTGAAGCACGGCCTACCGCGAGCATCGCATTCATATTTTCAAACTCTAAGGCTTTTTCATCCAGTACTGAACACTCTAAGTCGTTTGTATTGGCCAAGGTCTCTGCCACTTCTGCCATCACTTCTGGCGTCATATCTTGTGGTGTCATGTTGACAAGGTCTCTGGTGAAGTTAGCAGCAGTTGCAACAATAAGAGCCTCATCAAATATTGTTTGTAAGGCATCTAGCTCTAGTGACTGCTCATCAAAGTTCGCAGTGGAGAAGATAATGGCATTTAAACTGCTTGTTTTAGGCTCTGACTTATAGATATCATGCTCATAAGCACCCATAACAAAGCCTTCAACAAGAGCATGTGTGTTTTTGAGGTGATACTGAGAGAGTTTAAGAGAGTGGTATGCCAGGGGCTTGACGCTCTTAACCACAGCTGCAGCCGCACTACGAAGTGATTCAGAACCATAGTTCTCAACACCACAAAGTATAAGGTCAGACTCCAAAAGTAGACAGGTCTCATCAGCAGAAGCTTTAAAACCTGATTTGGCTGATTTTGCTTGATACTCAGAAGCCTCAAACTCCTCTGTTGTGAAAAAGAGGACAGTTAGTTCTGCATCGATTTGTGATAGTGGTTGGTTTGATAGGGTGACTTGCATGGAATCTCCAAAATGTTATATAGTAAATTGCATAGTAGTTTAGCGAAAAATATACAATAAGCGAGTGTTGAAGTGTTAGAATCTATAGGCAATACCCAGAATCATGTTTCGTCTATCAACACCTTCAGAGTAGAGCAAGTTAGCACTCCAATTGCGTGTAAAAGTATAGTCCGTACCAATGACACCAGCCCATTCATCAGAACGAAGACCAATCTCACCACTAAGTTTTTCATCGCTATTGGGAATGTCAACATTAAAAGTCAACTGTTGTGCCAAACGTTGGTATTGTGCACCTATAAAAAGGCGGGTGTTGTACTCATTAAATGAGTAGCCAATCAGTGGGGTAATGATCATCATATCTACCGAGACCTCTGCTGAAGGAGTATAAGCAACGATGTATTGAAAATCTATAGTGGTAAAGTAGTTGTTAAAGCCACCTGCGACGGTGGCACCAACACCATACAAAATAGCATTAGTAGTAAATGCATCTAGATTTAATGTCGATCCTGGAGCTATAATGTATTCGTCGCCTGTAATAGGGTAGAGTGGATTTTCAAGACCACTCTCTGAAACAAGAGAGACATCTGTATTGGTATCAGTACCACCAAGTATCAGTGAAAAACTGACAAAAGGAAGGACCCATATATCTGCGCGGACCAGTGGAGCATAGGTAATACTTCTGTAAGTAGAATCGCCATCTAAGATCTTATTAAAATCTATGGGCACACCATCAATCTTAAAGCTGGTCATATGCATTAAAGTATCTTGAAACATATTGATAAAGGTGATGCCAAAAGGCTTAGGAAGGTCATAGCCAGCTTTACGGGCCTCTTGTCCTAACAGAGGAAAGAGTCTGTCTAAATCGACCGAGACAGTCTCATACTGAGCATCATCAATATTAATAATGTTTTTTTGAGTGCCAACACTAAAGGTAATCTCTTCGCGTTTAGCGTTCCAATACTCAGTCACCGTACCATCTAATGTTTCGCTGTAGGGTAAACCAGCATAAAGACCTTGTATCTTTAATCTTTCAGATGACATAAGGTAACCACCTGTACTAACAGGCTTGAAGTAGGTACTTTTTTCATAGCTATTAACTTCGATGTTTCGTAGCTCAAAACGCTTGTTGTTTTTAAGGATGATCTTCTCTAATTTTCCATCAATAATATAGATGTAACCATTAATATCTCGAAAATGTTTAAGCTCTCTAGGCATCGCTTCTTTGTTTAACTTGAAAGTAATAATGGTCTTTGTTGGTGTAGTAGTCTCTACTTTTAAAGAGTCTATGTCATAGAGTGGGCCATGTTGCAAGTACAACTCCATCCCCATTAATTCATCTAAAGTTTTTTTGACATCGCTTTGGTCAATAAATACGATATCATTTTTGTGAAACTGTACCTTAAGTTCCGTCCCATAACTTGGATAAGGATCAACAAGTAAGTAGTAATCAAAGTTCTCATTATCACCTTCACTTAGTATGTGATGTTTGATGTGCATTCTATAAGCCACACCTTGACGGGTAGTAGAGACAACATTGTTGATGATGTTGGGATCTATCTTATATTCGACCAAGATATTAGAGTTAAAAGGCTCATGAGCCAATAATTGAGCAATAGAGATCAAAATTAAAAAAAGTGCACGCATCATCAACCTTGCTTTTTTAATTATTATACTGTTTTAAAGTCTGTTTTGTGAAGAGATTTGAAGAGAACAAGAGATGAATCTCTTGCTTAAATATAAGATAACGTAAGAAAATCCACTAACTAGTCAAAATGTAGTAGGTCTTTAGCTTGGATCATATCTTTGTCACCACGTCCTGAGACATTAACAATGATCACTTTGTCTTTAATATCTTTAATCTTTTTAAGATAAGCGATAGCATGTGAGCTCTCAAAGGCAGGGATGATTCCCTCTTTTTGTGAGAGCCAGACAAAGGCATCAAGGGCCTCTTGGTCTGTGATGTTGTCATAAGTGATGCTTTCATTGTCATTGTGAAAAGCATGTTCTGGACCGATACCAGGGTAGTCCAAACCAGCAGAGATAGAGTGTGCCTCTTGGATCTGTCCATCTTCATCTTGAAGGAGGTAACTCATCTGACCATGAAGTACGCCTGGACGTCCCTTTTTTAAAGAACAACCATGCTTATCTGTTTCAACACCGAGTCCACCCGCTTCAATACCAATACACTCAACATCTTCATCTTCTAAGAAGTGTTGAAACATACCAATAGCATTAGAACCACCACCAATACAAGCAATAACTTGATCAGGAAGACGGTTCTCTTTCTCTAAGATCTGAGCACGTGCCTCTTTACCAATGATGGCTTGAAAGTCACGCACCATCATAGGGTAGGGATGTGGACCTGCAACTGTACCAATGATGTAAAAAGTATCACGCGCATTAGTAACCCAGTGGCGGATAGCGTCATTCATAGCATCTTTTAGAGTACGTGAACCACTCTCAACAGCATGAACTTTTGCTCCAAGTAGTTTCATTCTAAAGACATTAAGCTCTTGACGCGCAACATCTTTAGCGCCCATAAAGATCTCACACTCGAGACCTAGCAGTGCAGAGATGGTTGCAGTTGCCACACCATGCTGTCCTGCACCTGTCTCTGCAATGACCTTCTTTTTACCTAGACGTTTGGCCATAAGACCTTGCGCGATGACATTATTGACCTTGTGTGCACCAGTATGATTCAGGTCTTCACGTTTAAGGTATATCTTTGCACCTAACTCTTCTGAGATATTGGCTGCATAGTAAAGTGGAGAAGGGCGACCGACATAGTCTGTAAGGTAATAGTCTACCTCTTTCCAAAACGCTTCATCAAAGCGTACTTTTTCATACTCTTTTTCAAGATCTAAAAGGGCTGGCATTAATGTCTCAGGAACATAACGGCCACCAAAGATTCCAAAGTGCCCGTTGTTATCTGGATCATATTTTGAAGGAGAAGGGATATACATTAATCAACCTCGATTACGCTGTAAACAGCAGTTTTTTCTTCTAGGGTCTTGATACCCTCTAAAAAGGTCAGACCCATGATAAAGCAACTCTCAATGCACTCAGCACCCACTTTGTTGATCAGTGATGCTGCTGCATTGGCAGTACCACCTGTTGCAATAAGATCATCAATAAGTAAGACTCGTGCCTCTTTGACATCTTTAAAGGCATCAATATGCATCTCAACTTCATCAACACCATACTCTAAAGCATACTTCTCACTAACGGTAGTATAAGGTAGCTTCCCTTTTTTACGAATAGGGACAAAACCAACACCAAGATCACGTGCAAGTGTTGCACCAAAGATAAAACCACGCGCATCAATACCTGCTATAAAGTCTAGATCGTAGCTTTCGTAACGCTTTTTAAGGTGGTCTTGCAAGGTGGTAAATGCTTCGGGATCATTTAAGATGGTTGTAATATCTTTAAAGACAATCCCTTTTTGTGGAAAGTCAGGGATATCGCGAATAGCACTCTCAATAATGGTACGTTCATTTGAAGTTAATGTCATCTTTTTAGCCTTTGATCGCTTCGATCTTCTCTACACGACCAGCATGACGGCCACCTTCAAAACTACCTGCAATCCATGAATCCAAAATAGACTCAGCAACACCAACACCAACAATACGCTCACCAAAGCATAAGATGTTAGCGTCGTTGTGTGCACGCGCCATAGTTGCTGTGTATGCATCATGACAGAGTGCAGCACGAATGCCATGGAAACGGTTTGCAGACATACTCATACCAATACCAGATCCACAGATCAAGATACCGTGAGCACTAGCATCTGCCAAAACTGCTTCAGCAACTTTGACTGCATAGTCAGGGTAGTCAACGCGATCTTTTGAAAATGGACCAAGATCTTCAACTTCGTGACCTTTGTCACGGAGCATCTCTACAGTAATATCTTTAAGATCAATTCCAGCATGATCTGTAGCAACATAAAATTTCATTTGTAACTCCTAAGAAAGTAATAATTGTAGTACGAACTGCACAGGCATGATCAGTACATATTGATGGATGGGCGTGACAAGGATCACTAAAACAATGATCATCCCATAACGCTCCATCTTGGCAAACCACTCAGCAATAGCATAAGCCTTATACTTCATAGCAACATACTGCACAAAATGGGCACCATCAAACTGAGGAATAGGTAAGAGGTTAAAGATACCCAAGACTACGTTGATGACAACGATCTGCATGACAAGAAGATAAGCAAAAACATAAACAAGTGTGTCACTTACTAATGGTTGTGGCATACTAAGTAAAAGAGCAGATGCAAAAGCAGCTACAAGAAAGTTATAGGTAATTCCAGCAAGAGAGACCTGCATCGCCGCACCATAGCCACCATTGTTCATTACCGTCCGAATGTTGACAGGGACAGGTTTAGCCCAACCAAAGAGAAAACCACCATCACTTCCAAAAAGCATTGGGATGAAGTACATCATGGCAGGGACCAAAAGAGAACCAACAGGGTCAATATGTGAGATGGGGTTGATGGTAAGACGTCCTGCATTTTTAGCGGTCATATCACCATACTTATATGCTACCCAACCATGCATGATCTCATGACCAATAATGGCCACGAGTAGGGCAACAATAGAAGCACCTATGCGTAAAAGATCAATAGAGTCCATGATCGTTTTTATCCTGCTTGATACGTTCTGCAACTGCTTTTTTAAGATACTCAGGCTGTTCTAAGTCTGTCGCTGTCTTACCCATACGGTCCCAACGAATGTTGTAATCATCATCCATAGAGAAGTAGACAAACCAAGGTGTACCTTCAATCAAGCCATAAGGAACAACGCCCCAAAAACGACTATCGTTAGAGTGATCACGATTGTCACCCATCATAAAGTAATGTCCCTCTTCTACACGGAATGGACCAAAGTTAAAGATCCCTTGAGGGTAACGACCATTGTTGATGATCTTATCATCATGATGGATACCGGGATGATCTTTCATATAAGGGTTCTTAACCCATAATTTGCCAGCAAAAACCATGATGTCAAACCCTGCATAATGCTCTTTGATATATTGATCACCTTCACTAAAGTGAATGAAAAGATCTTTTTGATTGACATAAAGTTCATCTCCCGGAAGCGCGACACAACGTTTGACATAGTGTAGTTGTTGGTTATGAGGATATCTAAAGATAACGATATCACCACGTTCAGGTGCATCTCCATCATAGATATGTCCATCAGTACCTGGAACAACAGGAATCTCTAAAAAAGGGATATGTGGTGTTGGAATACCATAAGCAAACTTCTTTGCAAAGAGATGATCTCCAATGAGTAGAGAGTCTTTCATCGAACCACTAGGGATCCTAAAAGCTTGCGCAATAAAAAATATGATGAACAAGACGATGATGATGGTACCTGTCCATGAGTTTGAGAAACGGTAGATCTTACCAACAGTTTTTAAAGCCTTATCTTTCATTAAACCTCTTTTGCATGTGCTTGAGCAGCAATAAGTGTGTTCTTAAGCAACATTGCAATGGTCATGGGACCAACACCACCTGGAACAGGCGTAATATAAGAGCTTTTAGGAGCGACATTCTCGTAATCTACATCACCAACTAGCTTGCCGTTGTCAGCACGATTAATACCAATATCAATGATGATGGCATCTTCTTTGACCATATCTTCTGTGATCAGGTTAATAACACCCGCACCAACAAGAACGATATCAGCATTAAGTGTACATGCTTTAAGGTTTTTGGTAAAGATATGTGTCACTTGTACCGTTGCATCAGCATTAAGAAGTAGCGCAGCCATTGGCTTTCCTACGATGTTAGAAGCACCAACGACAACAGCATTCATCCCTTTAGGGTCGATGTTGTACTCTTTAAGAAGCGCCATAACACCTAGTGGAGTACAAGGTACAAAACCATCTAGACCCGTGTTAAGACGGCCAACATTGTAGGGGTGAAAACCATCAACATCTTTGTGTGGTGCTACAAGCTCTAAAAGCTTGGTCGTATCGATCTGTGGTGGAAGAGGGAGTTGAATCAAGATCCCGTCGATACTTGGGTTTTGATTCATCATTGTAATGGTGTTTTCAATAGCATCTTGTGAGATATCTTCTGGCATCTCATGGGTCACAGAGTAGAAGCCTGCACGATCACACGCTTTTTTCTTCATACCAACATAAGCATGTGAAGCGGGGTCTTGTCCAACCAATATAACAGCCAAACCAGGCGTACGTCCTGTTTCAGTTTTAAGTGTTTTCACACCCTCTGCAACTTCAAGTTCGATCTTTTTTGAAAGTGCTTTACCATCAAGAATCTGCATTCATACTCCATCTCAAACATTATCACCCCTAAAGCGCGATATAATGTCCCTAATTAAAATTTCGATATTATATCGCCACTCTACTAACAAGGTGCTTTGAATGCGTATGTTACTCCCACTTTTTCTCCTTGTTTTGCCACTTTTAAGCGAAGAGGTCTCTTTTATCACACAAGGTGAATATGCTGCTCAACTTTATAAAGCGCCCCGTGGTATTGGCTGCCATAAGTGTCATGGCGATAAGGGTGAAGGGCGTGTGATCGCTAAGTACAAAGATAAAGGTGAGTCAAAGAGTTTTGATGCTCCAGCTATCAATGTACTGAGTTATGAAAACTTTGCAGATGCACTGCAAAAACGTCAAGCGGGGATGCCCCGTTACTTCTTGACAGATGAAGAGATCAAAGCTTTATATTTTTACCTACAACCTCCTAAAGAGCGTCAAGATGCTGATCAAGAACTCTAACGCACTACAAGAGGCGCTAGAGCGTCAGGATCTCGCTTTTATAGATGAAGGTCTCTCTCCTATCAAACGAACTATAAACCATACACAAGAGTATAGTGCACCACTTATGATCTCAGCACACAAACTCAAACATCTTAACAAGATCTCAGAGCTTCAAACAGATGCAATCATTTTAAATCTTGAAGATGGTGTGAGTACACAGATGAAACCTTACGCGCTTCGCTTTAGCATGTACGCACTCAACGCTTTGACAGAGTGTGACAAAAAGATCATTGTACGCATCAATGCTCTTGATGAAGGGGGTATTGAAGAGATCATAGCCCTTAATGGCTATAGACCTGATGCCATTCGTATCCCAAAGATCAAAACAGTTGCAGATGTTAAACAAGCACTACTTCTTTGTGATGAAGAGATCGAACTGCATCTCTCCATCGAAACTAAAGAAGCTTGGCTCAACTTAACCCAACTTCGCGTCTCTAAACGTGTCAAAGCCTTCTACCTTGGCGTATTGGATCTTTTTGCTGACATGGAACTTTCACAAGAGTTGATCAAAGTAGACAACCCATTGATGACACAGTTGCTAGCTCAGTTTTTGTTAAACACAAAAGCAGTCGGTGCCAAAGCGATCTCTTTTGTCTACCAAGAGTATCAAGACACTATAGGGTTTGAGTCATGGTTAAACTTAGAAAAAGAGCTTGGGTTTGATGCCAAAGGATGTTTGTCTCCACAACAAGCACAACAGGCTATTAAAAATTTTCAATTAGATGACGCAGCAATCATTAGAGCACAATATATTATTGATCGTTTTGAAGAGGAGCGTGCTAAAGGGATTACAGGCTTTAGTGATGAGAAGTATGGCTTTATAGATGAACCCATCTATAAAGGGGCTTTGGCTCTTTTAAAACGTTAAGGCTAACGTCCAATAGCACGATCAAGTGTAGCAAGTGAGATGAAGATCATATTTTAGATTTTCAAGTTCAATCGTAGCTTCAATAAAAGGTATCTTTGCATCAGTTACATTGATATTATTCTTAATGCTCAACCCCTCAAAAGAGTCATCATAACCGTTTTGTGCCAACACAGATTTAGCTGTCTGTCTTGGAAAAATATACTTTTAAACGTTCAGCAAGTACAAAAAGTACAGGTGTAAAAAAGAGGGTTAAGATAGTAGAAGCAACCATACCCCAAAAGACACCTGTACCAATAGAGTTACGCGCTGCAGCACCGGCTCCAGTTGCAAGTACTAAGGGTAAAACACCCAAAAGAAAGGCAAAAATAGTCATTAAAATAGGACGCAAACGAATGACTGTGGCATCTATAGCAGCATCAACAATAGTATGGCCTGCTTCATGCAACTCTTTGGCAAATTCAACCACTAAGATGGCATTTTTCGCTGACATACCTACCAGCAAAACCATACCTATTTGAACATATGTATTATTGATAAGATGCGCTGACATGGTACCTAGGAGTGAACCTAACATTACAACAGGAATAGGCATTAAGATAATAAAGGACATGATCCAACTCTCATAATTGGCCGCTAAAAATAAGAAGGCAAATAAGACAGAGAGCAAAAAGATATAAAGTGCAGCATTCCCGGCACTAATCTCTTGTTGTGACATCCCTGACCACTCATAACCATACTCACCCTTAGGTAGAACTCGATCGGCTATCTCTTGCATCGCTACCATTGCCTCAGAGGAGCTATATCCTCCATGAATGTTATGGACGCCACGTATAGTAATTGAGCGGTACATATTGTAGTGAGTGAGGGCACTTGGACCTGCGGTACGTTTAATCTTTGCAACGGCAGAGAGTGGTACCATACCACCATTTTTATTACGAACAAAAATCTTTGTAATATCATTTTTTTGAGCACGGTCGTCACTCTCCGCTTGAACAAAGACTCTATAAACCTTACCAAACTTTTGAAAGTCATTCACATAAATAGAACCTAAGTAAATTTGTAAAGAGGAAAAAACATCATTGATATCTAAATCTAGTGTTTTGATTTTGTCACGATCGAGATCAATATAAAGTTGTGGATACTCAGCCTTAAATGTTGTTGATGCATACATAATACGAGGATCTTTCATTGCCTCAGCCACGATGGTATCTGCATACTCTTGAAACTTAGTAACACTACCAGAGGTGTAGTTTTGTAGTTGCATCTCAAAACCACCAACGGGACTCATACCAGGGATAGCTGGCATATTAAAGACATTAATATTTGCATTGTCAAAAGGTTCTACATTATGTTTAATCGCCTTTATGATACTCACAGCATCTTGACCCTTAGGGTAACGTACATCCCAATCTTCTAAGATAACAAAAAAGGAACTTGAGCTTGAGTCAAGTGCTCCAGTAAGGATATTTAATCCACCAATGGTAATAACATTTTCAACACCAGGTGTATTCATGATGGCATCAGTCACATCATCAGAGAGTACTTCATTCAGACGTAAAGCAGAGCCAGGCCGCATGTCTAATGCAACAAAAAGCTTTCCTTGGTCTTCGTTGGGAATAAAACCCGTTGGAAGTTTTGTAAAGAGAAAATAGGTAGCACCTAAACCCATAAAAAAGAGGACTAATGGAACATACCAATGTTTTATAGTAGCTTTAAGTGCAATCTCAAAATAGTGTTTAAAAGCATCAAAGCCTCTGTTGAAAAGTCTAAAAGGAAGTAGCTTTTCATCATTAACAATCTCCTCTTTACGTAACATCATATTAGCGAGAACTGGTGATAGTGTCAGAGCATTAATAGCAGAGATAATCACTGAGATGACAATCGTAATAGCAAACTGCTGATACATGGTACCGGAGATGCCCGGAATAAAACTAACAGGGATAAAGACAGCCATCAAAACAAGAGTAGTTGCCACAATAGGTGAAGTTAACTCTTTCATCGCTTTAATAGAAGCTTCTTTAAGTGGTGCATCAGGATTTTCAATCACATTACGCTCAACATTTTCTACAACAATAATAGAGTCATCTACTACAATACCAATAGCTAAAATCAATCCAAAAAGGGTCAAAAAGTTAATACTAAAGCCAATAGCTAGTAAAACACCAAAGGTACCAACTAACGAGACCGGAATGGCAATAGCAGGAATAACAGTTGCACGCCATGACTGCAAAAAGATAAATACAACAAAAATAACTAGTAAAATAGCTTCTATTAAGGTTTTAACAACATCATCAATGGTGACACGAACAAACTCGGTAGTGTCATAAGTAGTCTCGACTTGAATATCATCAGGAAAACGTTTAGAGAGTTCTTGTAGCTTGGCTTTAACATCATCAGCAATTTGAATAGCATTGGCAGTAGGAAGTTGATATATCCCAATATTTGAAGTGTTAATATTGTTTCGTTTTGTAAAAGAGGCATAATTTTCAGCACCGAGTTCCACACGTGCTATATCTTTTAAACGGACAATGGTACCATCACTTGATGAGAGAACAATAATGTTTTTAAACTGATTTACCTCGGAAAATTGGGTGAGGGCGGTTAAGGTGTATTCAGTGGTAACATCTTGTTGTGCAGGAGATTTTCCAATATTTCCTAATGCTACTTGAATATTTTGCTTTTTAATTGCATCTGAAATATCCATTGGAGTGAGGTTGAGAGAGGCAAGTTTTTCAGCGTTAAGCCAAACACGAATAGCATACTTTAGCTCTCCAAAGATTTGAACACTTCCAACCCCTTCAATACGTTTCAGCTCATCCACGACATTTAACGCAGCAAAGTTACTTAAAAAGAGGGAAGAGCGACTATCATTACTGGAAGTTACAGAGACCACTTCAACCATTTGTGGTGATTTTTTAACGGTACTAACACCCATGTTTTTAACTTCAACAGGGAGTTGGGCTAGGGCAATGTTAACACTGTTTTGTACATCAACTGAGGCAATGTCGAGATCATATCCTGACTCAAAGTAGACATTAATAGTACTCGAACCATCACTTGCACTTGTCGAGGTCATATAGAGCATACCCTTAACACCGTTAATCTGATTTTCAAGAGGACGCGTCACTGAGTTTTCAACCACTTCAGCACTTCCTCCTGTATATGTTGAGATAACACTAACCATAGGTGGTGTCATCTCAGGATATTGTGCAATGGGAAGAAACTTAAGACCTATTAAGCCTACAATTACAATAAAGATAGAGAGCACTTTTGCAAATACAGGGCGCTCTATAAAGTATAGTGAGAACATTAAGGGTGACTCACGTTGGCATCACTTGGGGTGGCTTTTATAGTTATCTCCATATTCTTACGCAGTCGCTGCGTTCCTGAGACAATAAGCAGATCACCCTCTTTAAGACCTGACTTAACAATAGCATAGTTGTTAGTTTGCAAAGTAACATCAATATAACTTTGTACAACTTTATTCTCTTTCACAGTATAAACATAACTTCCACCTTGGTCTTGACGGAGATATTTTGGATCTATTTGAATAACAGGGATTTGGTCAGTTACAAAAACAGAGAGGGTGACATGCATGCCACCTTGTAGGGTATAGTCATCATTTTTAATTTTAGCACGAACATTTACAGTCCCTGTTTTGGGGTCAGTTCGTGGATCAATATAGTTAATAACACCCTCATAGCTTCTATCTGATCCAAATTTATTTTTATCGGTTGAAGCTTTAACAACTATAGGATTGGTTGAAGCATAGTGCTGAATTTTGTTCATAGTTTCAGTACTTGGATGAATATAAACATATAAAGGGTTACGATCAACGATGACAGCAAGAAGCGTGTTATCTTCACTTTTACCTACAACATTCCCCACATCAACTATTCTGTCACTAATAACACCATCTATAGAAGCTCGTACGCTACAGTAGCTAAGATTGAGTTTGGCCTGTTTCACTTCTGCTGCTGAGATACGAACTGCAGCTTGTGCCTCTTTTTCTTGAGCTTTTAAATCATCAAGTTTCTCTTGGGGCGCAAGATCGTCTTTGACAAGAGGCTTATAGCGTTTCACACTTAATTTAGCTAAGGCAAGTGTTGCTTTGTTACTCTGTAGTTGTCCTTGCGCCTTTTCAAGAGCAGCCTCATACTCAGTTTTTTCAATTTCAAAAAGAAGATCTCCTTTTTGAACCTTTTGTCCTGCTTTAAAATGTATTTTTTCAAGCCGTCCTTGAACGCGGGCAATGACAGAGATTGTTTCATAAGCCTCAGACTTACCAACAAAGTCTACCCATATAGGGAACGCTTTTTTAGTGATAACTTGTATTGTTACGTTCGGTTTAGCAATCTCTTTTTGAGGTTTTTGTTCTTGGTCGCTACAAGCAGTAAAAAAAAATGTGCTTACCAATAGCAGTGAGAGGAGGGTCACTCTTTTCATATAAATCCTTCAGTATCATAGTTTGGATTGTAGGTAAAAATAGTGTCAAAATAGCGTGAAGCTATTTTGAGTTACTCTTATCGTCCAATAACACGATCTAAATTAGCAAGAGCAATATAGTAATCATAAAAATTTTGTACTAAAATAGAGAGTGAGCTAATATAGTCTTGACGCGCTTCTTGAAGCTCAATATAGTCTGAAAGACCATGTTCATAACGCTGTTGCGCCTGTGTAAACTTATCTTTAGCTGCACCTACTAGACTCTCTGAAAGTTTAACGTTGTCTTTAGCTTTTAAAACATAAATATTAGCATTTTCGGTCTCTTTACGTACGGTCAATTTTTCAGCCTCATATTGAGATATGTTTTGTTGTACGGTAATTTTAGCTTGTTGCGTCTGTGCCGATGTTCGTGAGCCTTCATAAAGGTTCCAACGTAAGTCAATGGTAGCTTGCCACTGACGCTCGGGCGTAAAAATAGCTGTAGAGAAGGTGTCCTCTAGTTTAGTGTATTGGTAGTTACCATTAGCATAAATTCCAGGATAGTAGTTACCACTAACACTTCTAACACGACTCTGAGCACTATAAATAACTTGCTCTTTAGAGAGAAGGTCTTGACGGTGTGTAAAAGCAAAGCTTTTAAGCTCATCAATATTCACGTTTTGCGCAGGTAACTCTTTGTAGAGATGTGGAAGAGTAAGTTTTGGGATATAAAGATTACTCTCTGTTGTGTCGGTAATAGAACCAATAACATTATCAAGATTAACATAAGCAGTTCGCAAGTCATATAAAACATTTTGTAAATCAAGCTTGGCTTGAATAAGTTTAACATTAGCATCACTCACATCAATTTTAGTACGAATTCCCGCTTCAAAATAACGTTGGGAACGTTGCAGTTGTTTCTCATTAAGCGCAAGGTTCTCTTCTTGAACATGAATAAGACTCTGTTGGGTTAATACCTTGTAATAGGCATCTTTAACAGCATATATCTTATTAGAAATAGATTGTTGATAGAGTGCACTAGTGGCATTTGCATCTGATGCAAATGCATCCATATCGCCACCGGTTTTACCAAAATCATAAATAAGTTGTGACGCGGATAAATTAGCACTTATAATCTTTCCCGTCTCATTATTTGGAACTGAGCTTGGTCCTGAAGTTCCTATCAAACCTGCAGAACCTAAAAAATCTACTGTTGGTAAGTAGGCAGCATCAGCTTCATTAGTACGCTGTGTGGCAATGTCAAAGGATGCTTTCGTGATATTTAAATCAGGACTATTAATTAGAGCTTTTTCTATTAAATCATCTAAAGTAAGATTAGCATTTGCTAGCAATACGCTCGTACTAAAAATAGCTGTAAGTAGTGTTTTTTTCATTAAATCGACTCCCGTTTTGCAATTTCTTCTTCAACGCTAACAAATTGTTCACGCATACTCTCAAGTAGCACATATAGTACCGGAACAAGCAGGGTACTAACAATCGTAGCTGCAAGCATACCACCAAGTAGGCCAACACCGATAGATTTTTGTGTTACAGCACCTGCACCTGTTGCAAAGGCAAGAGGTAAGACACCAAAGACAAACGACAAGATTGTCATCATAATCGCACGAAAACGCAGTTTACCTGCTTGTATACCTGATTCCACAATGCTTTTACCAGACTCACGTAACTCTTTGGCAAACTCAACGATCAAGATCGCATTTTTGGAGGCAAGGGCGATGAGTAGCACCAGTCCTACTTGGGCATAAACATTGAGTGGTAATCCAGCTAGTTTAAGTGCGCCAATGGCACCAATCATAACAACAGGAACAGAGAGCAAGATCATCAGTGGCAAGATCCATGACTCATACTGTGCAGCAAGGACTAAGAAGACAACCAAAGCAACAAAAACAAAGACTAAGATCTGGCCATTTCCTGCAAGCTTTTCTTGAAAACTCATACCAGACCAGTCATAACCATAACTGCTTGGTAAGACACGATCAGCTATCTCTTCCATCGCAGCCATTGCTTCACCAGAACTGTGTCCAGCAGCAGCAGCTCCATTGATCTGAATTGAACGATAAAGATTGTAGTGAGAGACATTTTGTGGCTCAAGGACTTCTGTGACACTCACAAGAGCAGACATAGGGACCATCTTGCCATGAGCATTTTTAACAAAAAGCTTATTGATATCTGACTTATCACTTCTAAACTCTTTTTCGGCTTGAACAAAGACTCTAAAGACCTTACCAAACTTGGTAAAATCATTTACATAGTATGAACCTAAGTACGTCTGCATTGTACCAAAGAGAGTTGCAACATCTACTCCAAGTGCATTGGCTTTTTTACGATCAATATCAATAGCATATGATGGATATTTTGGATTATAAGTGGTAAAGGCACGATCAATACGTGGATCAGCATTAGCCTCTTTAATGATCTCTTGCGCATACATCATGAAAGTATCCATGTCTCCAGAGAGATAATCTTGCAATCTAAAGTCAAAACCACCTACACTACCTAAACCAGAGATACCTGGCATGTTAAATGCAACAACGTTAGCATCAGCGATGTGAGCAGTACGCATAAAGACTTGAGTGATAATACTGTTAATATCGAGCCCCGGACTTGTTCTATCATCCCAGTGTTCTAGGGTGATAAACATGGTTCCAGCACTTCCATCAAGTGTAGATGAAATAACGTTGTAACCATCAATCGCTACAACATCTGCAACTCCTGGTATTTTTGCAATAATATCTTCAACTTCGTGACGCACATCAACCGTACGCTCAATCGAGCTACCCGGTTTAAGATTCATCGCCACAATAAAGACACCTTTATCTTCTTCAGGAACAAAACCTGTAGGGGTTGTTGCGAACATAAAGTAGATGAGACCCAAAAGCCCAAAGAAGCTCACAAGAACAGCATATCTTATTTTGACAAGGAAGGTAATGAAGGCTGTGTATTTATCTGTTAGCCAAGTAAAACCTTTTTCAAAAAGGGTAAATCCTATAAATACCTTCTCATCAGCACCACGACGTTTGATAATGATCGCTGAGATGGCAGGAGAGAGGGTCAAAGCGTTCAATGAAGAGACCATAACGGCAAAGGAGATGGTCAAAGCAAACTGTTGATACAAAGAGCCTGTAATACCTGGCATCATAGAAACAGGAATAAAGACGGCAACAAGAACTAGTGTTGTCGAGATGATTGGCCCAATAAGTTCGATCATTGACTTTTTAACTACTTGAGGCATGGTCAAGTCAGGCTCTTTTTTCATGATGACTTCAACATTCTCAACAACTAAGATAACATCATCAACAACAATACCAATGGCCAGTATCAATCCAAAGAGGGTTAAGAAGTTAATAGAGAAGCCTGGAGCAGCATACATCGCAGCAAAAGCACCAATCAGTGAGACAGGAATGGCAACTGCAGCAATGACAGTAGGTCTCCAAGACTGTAAGAAGATGAAGATGATGACAATAACCAATAATACTGCAATAAAAAGGTTAGAGACAACATTATCGATAGCAACATTAACATACTTTGTTGTGTCATATGGAATATCATAAGTGATCCCTTTTGGAAAGCGATCTTTCACCTTCTCCATGACTTTGCCAACAGCCTCACGGATCTCTAAAGCATTAGAACCTGGGAGTTGGTAAATACCAACTAATCCGGCAGGTTTTTTGTTTAAGATAGCATTCCAGTCATACTTCTCAGCACCTAATTCGATACGGGCGACATCTCTTAAGTAGACTAATGAGCCATCTGGTTTATACTTAATAACGATCTCTTCAAACTCTTCAACCTGTGTCAAACGACCTTCAGCTGTCAGTACATACTCAATCTGCTGATCATCATAAGTCGGTGCAGCACCAATTTTACCCACAGCAGCTTGTTTGTTTTGAGACTGAATAGCACTGATGATATCTTGTGGTGTCAGATCAAGAGCCATAATACGATCAGGGTTAAGCCAAATACGCATAGAGTACTTCTTTTCCCCCATGTTTTCTGCTTTACCTACACCAGGTATACGTTTAAGTTCATCTAAGATGTTGATGTTAATAAAGTTAGAGAGAAAAGCATCATCAAAACGGTCATCACCTGTAAGTGTTACCATACAGACAATATTGGGACTCTGCTTATCTACGATAACACCTTGTTGCTTGACTTCAGCAGGAAGTGAAGCTGTGGCCATAGAAACCTTGTTTTGAACATCAACTGCTGCAATATCTAAGTCATATCCAGGTTCAAAAAAGACAGTGATTTTGGCTTGACCAGTAGAGGTACTTGAAGATTGAATATAGATCATCCCCTGAACACCGTTTAATTTGTCTTCTAGAGGTCTTGTTACTGACTCTTCTACAGCATAAGCATTAGCACCTGTGTATGATGCAGAGACCTCTACCGTAGGAGGAACAACATCAGGAAACTCTTGAACGGGTAGTACTACCATTGAGATCAAACCACCTACAATGATTAGCAATGAGATGACCATTGCTAAGATAGGACGTTTGATAAAAGTTACAGAAAACATTGTTTACTTCGCCTCTTCAGGGATCAAATTGTGCTCTTTCATGACAGCCATAATACCTTTGGTATCTGTAACATCTTTTACTACCAATTTTCGACCTGCACGTAGCTTCATCAATCCAGAGATAATGACTCTATCATTATCTTCAAGACCACTCGCAATACTTGTATAGTAACGTGAAGACATATTGGTTGTCACATCTTTACGAACAGCTGTATCATTAGCATCTGCAACATAAACATACTTACCTAGCTGATCTTCAAAGATTGACTGTGGTGGTACTAAGATAAAGTTAAACTTATCTGTTACAAAGATGTTGATGTAGACAAAAGTACCAGGGTAGACACTATGACCAATATTATCTATAGTTGCACGCATCGTGATGGTAGAAGTCAAAGGATCAACGGTGTTATTACTAAAGTCAACATAACCATCTAAACGCTTTCGTTGTAAAACATTTTCACCTTGACCGCGTACTTCAATAAAAGCAGGAAGCTCTTTACGTGAACGAAACTTGTAGATCTTTTGCACATCTGACTCAGAGGGACTAAAGTAGGTATAAATGGTATCTGTTTGAACAATAGTTGTTAAGACGGTTGATTCTCCATAACCTACTAAGTTGCCTATATCTACACGTCTAGCACTGACTTGACCTGTAACAGGTGCAATAACAGTTGTATAACTAAGTTCTAGTTCTGCATTTTTAATGGCTGCTTCATCAGCATGGATCGCCGCTTCAAGTTCACCTTGTTTAGACTCATACTGTTCTAAAGTTGCTCGTGGTGCAAGACCATCTTTTACCAATGGACGGTAACGTTTGACATCTGCTTTGGCTAGCTTCAATGCGGCTTGATCTTGACGCTTCTTTGCTTTAGTTTGTTGTAAGTTACTTTTATACTCTGACTGTTCGATCAAAAAGAGTTTTTGGCCCTTTGTAACGATATCACCATCTTTAAAGTAGATCTTTTGCAAACGCCCCGATACACGAGCACGAATCTCAAGATCACTTGTTGCTTTAGTCATTCCAGTATATTGAACCCATAGAGGGTAATGCTTTTTGACAACACTAACAGCTTCAATGCTTAAAGCAGGTGCTGCTTTAGAAGCTACTTTTTTAGGTTCTTCGCCACAGCCACTAATAATAAGTGTAGAAGCAACAACAATACTCAAGACTACTTTTTTATATAAAGACATCTGTTTCCCTTAAAGATAATAATATTTTGATAATCAAAACGATTATAACTAAAACTATATTAGTATTGTTTTTGGTGACTTTATGTAATATACAAATATGAAAATAATAATAATTGCTCTATTGATTTTAGTGGCAATGGCTACTGCTGATACCAAGAATACGAGAATTGAACTACCCGATAATTTTCATTTGGGTGTTGGAGGATACTTTACAGGTAACCATCAATCTGCTTTGCGTATTAAAGATCATAATGGTGTTGCCGTCACCTTAGAATTACAAAACTTACTTGACATGAAAACAAGTTCGTCTTCTACTTTTATAGAAGGCTATTATCGTTTTTCACCTGCACACAGAGTGGAGTTTGGATATGGGCAAGTTAATAGTTCAGGAGAGGCGGATCCTGGTATTAAAAATGATCTTATCGATCTCACAACCCATGTGAGCTCTGACCTCAATATCGCAGTGACCAAACTCTTATATACCTACTCATTTTTTCATGAGCCTGAGATGGAAGTAGGGATAAGTTTAGGTCTACATATCACGAAGATTGATTTTGATCTTAAGGCCCAAAGTATAGTTGAAGATTATTCGATCCATATTACACCTCCGCTACCTGTTCTTGGTGTACGATTTAAATACTATTTTTCACCTCGATGGAGCATAAACTATAAATATGATTTTATGTTCTTGGTTTCTCACTTGGATATACCCAATATGCCAAACGTTAACTCTATTAAAGGGTACATCACAGATGCAACTTTAGGAACGGAATATAGGCTTTTTGATCACTTTGGGTTAGGTCTAGCAGTTAACTATAACGGACTAGATTTTGAACTGAGTAGAGAGAGGATTGATCTTGGTGTACATAACCAAGTGCTTGGCTTCCTTGGCTATGCAACGCTACACTTTTAATCTTAGTAGCCTCTAAGATAATAGCCAACCTTATAACGTATTCGTGTCTTTTGTTCTGGACGAGGATACTTAGAATAAGCGTATTCTATGGTCTCTTTAGTGGTATTATCTAAGATATAAAAGTTACTTTTTTTGACAAATACGATGTCTGAAATATCCCCATTGGGGTAGAGATAAAACTCTACAATATTATCACTGTTAACACGCAGATCACTATTGATATTGACCCGACCTACACGGTTAAGGACTTGCTGTGTAATACGACGCATGATCTCTTGATTGTCTAAGATATACTTCTGTTCGCCAGGACTTAGTTCACCAAAGGTCTCCCCATAAGCTTCTTTAATGTTATTGAGCAATTTAGACTCTCGTTTAGCACTACTACTTGAAGCTGTATCACTTTTTTGTGGGGTATCAACTTTTTTTGAGAGGAATGAATAGATGCGACTGCTCTCTTTTTTTACAGGCTTACTACTAGTGTTGTGATCCTCTTTTGCAATCGGTTTTTCTTTGACAGGTATATAAGGCTTTGTTGGAGGAAGGGGTGCTACCTTTGGTTTTGTTGGTTTTGCTTTGACAGGCTTTTTAACTTGTGTTGCAGGTGCATGTTTTTGTGGAGGCTTAGGAGTATGCTTGATCAGAGGTTTTGGCTGTATCTTTTTAAGTTGTTTACCTTTAGGCATCAACTTGTGCGGAGTAGGTTTGGCTCTATTTTTCATTGCCGCATCATTTTTTACTTTAGGGCGCTCTTTTAACGATACTTTTATACGATGCTCTTCAGGTGGCTGGACTTTTTTAGGGGCAGGGCTATAGAGTCCCAATAGGAGAAAAAGAAGTATAATCAGAAGATGAAACATCAAAGCAATGATAAAAGCAGCAGTAGAACGACTCAAATATATCCAATTTTAATAATTTATTGGCGATTATAACACACAGACATTAACGCTACTTCAAGATACTTTAACAGTACTTGTATATAAAGGAAAATCATGCGACATCTACTATTACTATCTGCGCTTATTTTATTGGTCAGTGGTTGCAGCTATATTGACGCGGTTAAGCGTGCTAAAGAGTCTGATAAGATCAAAGGAACTAACGCCTATTATGATAAAAAATGCCTCATCGCCGATGAGTGTGCAGAGATCTCAGGTAGCGTTCATATTGAGCATATCTTTGGACATGAAGCATTTGGTATGGTTGTTGTCTATGAAGATGAGAATGAGAGTCGCGTCATTGATGCAACCCTTTTAAAGTTTAGTGATAACGAGCATCGAGCTAAAGATATCTCATACTACTTTTTTGATCTTCCTGTTGGTGATTATACCCTCTATGCTGTACGTGATGACAATCATAATGAGACATTAGATATGGAGCAACTTGTCACTTTAAGTGAGCACTCCTTTAGCATTAAAGCAGACAACCTTCTGCCTTATCAAAATACCATTCTTCTAGATGACATGGTGATTGCAGATGATCAAAATGGGGAGCCTTTTTTATACCCTTTAGATGATATCATCGCTAAAACGATGTTGAAATCCTCTAAGATTAATGGTACATTTCAAAAAAACATCTCACTAGATGATGCTGTTTTTGATCATAAAACAGCTCAGTTAGGGCTCTATTACCCTGATGCTTTTAAAAAGAGTGTACAACTTCTTTATCGTTTGGCCCCTGAGTATAAAGAGGGAACAATTCCACTTATCTTTGTTCACGGAATGGGTGGTTCACCTCGAGATTTTAAAAAACTGGTCTCTAAGATTGACAGAGACCGTTACACTCCTTATGTCACTTACTATCCTAGTGGAGATGACTTTGCACGCCTCTCAAAGATGTTTAATGATTGGATGTTGACCAATAAGATCTTTACGAAAGGTCCTAAAGTGATCATTGCGCATAGTTTTGGTGGAACCATCATTCGAGACAGTCTCAACCTTGAACATCTTGATGATGAGATACTCTTTATCTCTATTGCAACACCTTTTGGTGGGGATGCTAAAGCTTCAAAAGGGGTCAAAAATGCACCTTATGTCCTGCCTGCATGGAGAAGTATCGCAGACAATGGTAATTTCATTCGTAAGCTCTATCGTGAATCATTAACACCCAATGAGCATTTTGAGCTGATCTTTACTTATAAAAATGGCGGAGATGGTGAGAGCAGTGATGGACAAGTAGAGCTCTCTAAACAGTTACGAATGCAAGCACAGCAAGAGGCTGACCACATCCGTGGTTATAATGAAAGCCATACCAAAATTCTCAATAATGATGAAGCTATTGGTTACATAAATAAGATGTTAGAAACATTTAGTGAAACGCATCAACCATAGTAGGGGTTAGCTTTGTTATAATACGCCAGATTTTTTACAGAGGATTTTAGATGCAAACAAACTCATCAACTACTGCTTTTAATGAAGCACAAGAGGTCATTCCTGGAGGCGTTAACTCTCCTGTTCGTGCTTTCAAAAGTGTTGGGGGAACGCCACTTTTTATTAAAGAAGGTAATGGCGGTCGCATGACAGACATAGATGGTAACAGCTATGTTGATTATGTACAATCATGGGGACCATTAATCTTTGGACATCGTGATGAGAGCATAGAAAAAGCAGTCATCGAAGCGGTAAGCCACGGTTTGAGTTTTGGTGCACCTACTGAGGCAGAAACAGAATTGGCACAAGAGGTTGTCTCTATCTTTGACTCTATTGATAAAGTGCGTTTTGTCTCTTCAGGTACAGAAGCTGTTATGAGTGCCATTCGTCTGGCTCGTGGTTTTACAGGTAAAGATGATATCGTTAAGTTTGAAGGGTGCTACCACGGTCATAGTGATGCACTTCTTGTTCAAGCGGGTTCTGGTCTTGCGACATTTGGCAATCCATCATCTCCTGGTGTTCCGGCAGACTTCACAAAACATACCTTACTTGCAAAGTACAATGACATCGCTTCAGTAGAGCAGTGCTTTAAAGACTCTGATGATATTGCATGTATTATCATTGAGCCTATTGCAGGCAACATGGGTCTTGTACCTGCTGACAAAGAGTTTTTAGCAGCACTTCGTAAACTATGTGATGACAATGGCGCACTATTGATCTTTGATGAAGTAATGAGCGGTTTTAGAGCAACACTACACGGTGCAGAGTCGATCACAGGGACAACACCAGACATGATCACACTCGGTAAAGTCATTGGTGGTGGTATGCCAGTGGGTGCTTTTGGCGCACGTAAAGAGATCATGGCGATGTTATCACCAGAAGGTCCAGTCTATCAGGCAGGAACACTTAGTGGTAATCCTATTGCTATGGCGGCAGGTCTGGCAGCCGTTAAAAAACTTAAAAAGAATGCTAAGATCTATCCTGTTCTTCAAGAGCGTGCAGAGCGTTTACTAGCAGGACTTAAAGCCGCAGCAGCCAACAACGGTATTGAGATGGTCACAGATGTTCGTGGATCAATGTTTGGTTTCTTCTTCTCAAAAGAGGTTGTTAAAAACTTTGATGATGCAGCAAAAGCAGATCATGCTCTATTTGCAAAGTTCCATGCCGCGATGTTAGATGCAGGTTTTTACTTTGCATGTTCAGGTTATGAAACTGGTTTTATCTCAACAGCAACAACAGACGCGATGATTGAAGATACAATCATTGCTGCACAAAAGATCTTTCAAGAGATCGTCTAATGTCAGAGACCAATACACCTGAAAAAAAACAACGGATCAAACCCATCATCGAAGGAGCAGAGTCTCTCTCTTTAGGAATCTCTATGGTTGTTGCCATTATTATTGGAGTAGGGCTCGGACTACTACTTAAAAACCTTACAGGCCTTACCTGGACACTATTTATAGGTGTTGGCATTGGTATTGCAGCTGCCGTCTTAAATGTTTATAAAGCCTATTCTAAACAGTATAAAGTTTATGAAGAGTTAGCCAAAGAGAAACGCTACAAGATTCAAAAAGCATTAGAAGATGATGAAGATGAGGATGAGTTTGAAAAACACTATTAAGCTGATCTTAGGTGTTGAACTCTTTATCATCACACTGAACTTCTACTCATATACTTTTTTTCTGAACTTTCAAATTGCATTTTTGAGTTCAGTATTGATCCTTTTAGGTTCGACTTACAGCTACAAACGTCTGGTCGATCGACGTGTCGCTTCTGAAGATCGCCCTGATGATACCGATCTTATTGATAAGATAGACGATCCTTTTGACCTCTACAGTGAAGAGATCACATCAGAGATGGCTGTAGATGAAGATATTGACCTTAAAACTGTAGTCAAAGAGGAAAAAGCCCGTCTTAAATCGCAAAAGAATACAATCAAAAATACAGCAAAAAGCACACCAGCTCTTGTCTCCATCTTTAGAGTAGTACCTTATCTCTTTTTAGTTCTAGGCTTTATAGGTCTAAACAATAATAAGATCTTGGAGTTATTGCCATTTTTAAGTGGGCTAAGTGTAGGTATACTTGCTGGTTTTTTCTTGGGTAAATCGATCTTTATTTTAAAAGATCAGTAGCACTTTTTAATCCATTATCATCGGGATATTGATGGTAATGTTCTCTTCATTAATTACAGCATACAGACCATTCTCTTTTGCGGAGATCTCAATCTCTGAACGATACTTTTCACAAAGATTTTCAGCACTGATCTCTATACTAAAGAGTGAGTATTTTTTATCATCATACTTAATATGCTCACCCACTCTAAAAAAGAGTTTGGTCTTGATCTTATCATTTTGTTTATAGGCTTGGTAGATCTTAGTCAATAGCTTGATAAAGTGATCGGGATGTAGACGGATCTCAGGGATCGTAGGATCTAACTCTTTAAGATAGTTTGTATTATTGCCTATTGAACTTGTACTGATACATAGATCAATCAGAGTATAGACATTGGTCAAATCACCCGTAGGTTTTGGAGCAGAGAAAGCAACAGCAGGTTGCTGATAAAGCTTGATACCGATCTCATTCTCATTCTCATAACCAATAGTGATCCCAAAAAAACGAAAACGTCCAAAGGTAAGTTCTAAAAAGGTGGTTTTAAAGCCAAAGCTTGTGTTGGCATGTGTTGTAGCTATACCAAAGATGGTATTTTTGTCCACAGCACCAAGTAGGTACTGTGCCTCATTGTTGAGCGAGATTATCTTAGCATTTGAATCAAAAAGAATAAAGGGATTGTAGTCATACTCAATCCACTGCTGCTCAAAAGTCAAGACTTACTCTTCTATGTAGTTCTTCAAACGACGACCCACTTTAGGGTGTTTAAGCTTTTTAATCGCAGATGATTCGATCTGGCGTACACGTTCACGTGTTACATTCAGCTCTTTACCAATCTCTTCAAGAGTACGATCACTCTCATCATCCATAATTCCAAAACGCATCTTGATGACCGCTTTTTCACGCTCATTAAGTTGCTCAAGGACCCCTTCGATCTGAAGACGTAAGTCATCTTTCAAAATCGCTTCAGCAGGTGCTAAAGAGGTCTTATCTTCGATAAAGTCACCAAAACGGCCATCTTCTTCGCTACCAATAGGTGCTTCAAGAGAGATTGGCTCTTTTGTGATCTTGATAACGTTTTTAACCTTCTCAACAGAGAGTTGAACCTCTTTTGCAATAGTATCAACATCTGGCTCTTTACCATTTTCTTGAAGGTATTTACGCATGATCTTGTTAATACGGTTGATCGTTTCAATCATATGGATAGGGATACGGATCGTACGGGCTTGGTCAGCAATAGCACGACTAATAGCCTGACGAATCCACCATGTTGCATAAGTCGAGAACTTATAACCTTTTTGATACTCAAACTTATCAACAGCCTTCATCAGACCGATGTTACCCTCTTGGATAAGATCAAGGAATGGAAGACCACGGTTGGTATAACGCTTGGCAATCGAAACAACAAGACGCAAGTTTGACTTGGCCATACGTGTCTTAGAGATCTCAGAGATCTCTTTACCACGTTTGATCTGCTCAAGGATCTCTAAAAGCTTTTCTGGTTCCATGTCAAAGCTTCCTTTAGAAGCTTCTTTGGTCTGGATAAGCTTTTTGATCTCCATATAGGTACTGATCATGGTTGCTTCAGGTACACGACCTGCAATATCTTCTTTATTTAACTCAGTGATCTCGTCTAAAATTTTTGCATGATTATCACGCAGAGTATCATTAAACAGAGGAAGTTTGTATTCAAGACGTTTAAGCTCTTTGTCAAAACCATCATCACTCTTAAGTGCTGTCTCCATAGACTTTACTAACTCATTGATAAGTTTAGAAGTTGGTCCTAGATCTAACAAACGCTCTTTAAGTGTCTTTTTCTTAAAACTGATAGTTAGGTAGTAGTAAACACTCTCTTCAGAAGGCTCACCAGAAAGGTCAATGCCTTTATCTACAGACTTCAGCCAATCCTTTTTTGCTTTTTCAAGGGCTTTAAAGCTTGTAGCTACAGCATCTATACGCTTTTTATCTTTCGCTGTCAATGCAACTTCAGACTTATCCTCTTCGACTTCATTTCCGTCAGCATCTGTCTCTTTTTCATCTTCAAAACTCTTAAAAAGCTCTTTAACACGACGTTCACGGTTGATAAGAGGCTCTTTGTAATCTAAGATAAAGTCAATAAGATAAGGTACAGAACAGATCGCATCAATGATGATACTCTCACCATACTCGATCTTTTTAGAGATCTCGATCTCCTCATCTTTAGTTAGAAGTGGGATCTGACCCATCTCACGAAGATACATACGAACAGGAGAGTCAGAACGTGACCACTCCATAAGCTCATGTTGTTTCAAAATATCAAATTCATCATCTTTTGAATCTTCGATAAGTTTACGTTGGGCTGCTAAACGTGCAGATGCCTCTTTATCATTAAGCATTTTGGCATGTTCAGAGGCGGTAAATATACAGACTTTGTTTTTCTGTGAGAGTTTTAAGATGTTCTTCGCTTGAGCAGCAGTGGGTTGCTTTTCAAAAACATCTACAACAGACTCATACGTCAAACATTCGCTTGATTTATGAGCACTAAAAATCTCATCTAGGTGTTTGTTCAGTTCTTTTGCAGTCATCAGCTAATGCACTCCTAGGTGGTGTTTAAATATAGATGCATTATACCCAAATTTTCTAAGATAACACTGTAAATATCAAAATCTTGACCAAAATCATTCATATTTCTAAACTTTTTTGCAACAACTGTTTTCTTTAAGCTAAACGCCTATTTATCGTATCATATTTGTTAATATCAATTATCATATCTAGCTTGCTTAGCTCATTTTGACACTTTTTTAGCTATAATCCCAAAAATTTATAAAAAAGATCTTTTTTAACAAAGTGTTTTAAAGACTTTTATTTAGGAATATATATGCAAACTATTGAAGGAAAAGTCTGGAACTTCGGTAAAGATATCGATACAGATCTTATCATCGCTGCACGTTACTTAAATACATCAGATGCAACGGAACTTGCAAAGCATGTTATGGAAGATGCAGATCCAAGTTTTGTTACCAATATGACACCGGGTGATATCATCGTTGCTGGTGACAACTTTGGTTGTGGTTCTTCTCGTGAACATGCACCTATTGCACTTAAAGCAGCAGGTGTTGCCGCTATTATTGCCCCAACATTTGCACGTATCTTCTACAGAAACTCATTCAACATGGGACTACCTATCTTCGAACTTGAAGAGAGCGCAGAGATCTCTGAGGGTGATAAAGTCATTATCAACATGGATGATGGTAGTGTAACCAATACAACAACAAATAAAACATATCAATTTAGCCCGATTCCACCCTTTATGCAAGAACTTGTTGCTGCAGGTGGACTAATGAATTTTGCAGCTCAAGAAGTTGCACAAGGAGAGAAGTAATGAAAAGTTATAAGATTGCCCTTATCAAGGGAGATGGAATTGGTCCAGAGATCATTGATGAAGCGGTAAAGGTGCTAGACGCCGTTGCTTCATGTGAAAAGTTTGACTTTAAATATGAAGAGTTATTGATGGGTGGTATCGCTTATGATGTTACTGGAGATCCTCTTCCACAAGATACGATCAATGGTGCCATGCACTCTGATGCTGTCCTTTTTGGCGCTATTGGCGGTGAAAAATGGGATAAATTACCTCGTGAAAAACGTCCAGAGTCTGGTCTTTTACGTTTTCGTAAAGAGCTAGGTGTTTATGCCAATTTACGTCCTGCTGTTGTTTATGACGAATTAATCAATGCAAGTTCTCTTAAACCTGAGATTATTCAAGGTGTAGACCTTATGGTTGTTCGCGAACTCATTGGTGGTATCTACTTTGGTGAGCCTAAAGGGCGTGATGAAAATCGTGGTTACAACACAATGGTCTATACACGTGATGAGATCGTTCGTATTGCACATCAAGCTTTCAAAATCGCTATGACACGTTCTAAGCGTGTCTGTTCTATCGACAAAGCAAATGTACTTGATGTCTCTCAGCTATGGCGTGATGTTGTAACTGAGATCTCTGCTGAGTACCCAGAAGTTGAGTTAAGCCATATGTATGTTGATAATGCGGCTATGCAACTGATCCGTGATCCTAAGCAGTTTGATGTCATGTTAACGGGAAATATTTTTGGTGATATCTTAAGTGATGAAGCAAGTATGCTTTCAGGTTCAATCGGTCTTCTTCCATCAGCTTCTGTTGGTAACAAGATCGGTGTTTATGAGCCTATTCATGGTTCAGCTCCAGACATCGCAGGTCAAGGTATTGCGAATCCTATTGCAACCATCTCTAGTGCTTCTATGATGCTTCGCTATGCACTAAACGAACAAGATGCAGCAGATCGTATTGACAGTGCTATTGCCCGTGCAATGGCTGAAGGTTACCGTACCCAAGATCTTGCACAGTTTGATGCAAAAGAGATCTGCTCAACTTCAGAGATGGGTTCGATCATTGCCAACTACGTTGTAAAATGCACTAAATAATAACTCTTTTTTGAGTCCACAAAGATGTGGACTCTCTAAAACAGTTTACAAGTGAGAACCAGATGAAGCAATATCGTGTACTAATCGATGCCAGTGATGAGAAAGGTCTTGTCTATAAGGTCTCAAGTATCTTTTACAAACATGAACTTAACATCATGTCCAACCAAGAGTTTGTAGATAAAGATAATGATAAATTTTTCATGCGTTCTGTTATAGAAGGTGCTGTAGATGCTCAAGCTTTAGAAGATGAGCTTAAAGCAGCACTTCCTCAAAACTCAAAGATCGATGTCGTTGCTCCTGGCAAAAAAAACATCATCTTGATGGTGACAAAAGAGTCTCATGCTTTAGGTGATATTTTGATCCGTTATGAAGCAGGGGAGCTAGATGCCAACATTTTGGCTGTTGTCTCGAACTATGATCTTTTAGAGCCTCTTGTTCAAAAGTTTGATATCCCTTTTATCACGGCAAGTCATGAAGGCTTAGATCGTGAAGCACATGAGCATAAAGTACTTGAAGCACTCTCTGTATTTGAAGATGTTGATTATATCGTGCTGGCTAAATACATGCGTATCTTAACACCTACCTTTGTAGCAGCATATAGTGATAAGATCATTAACATCCATCACTCGTTTTTACCTGCATTTATAGGTGCTAATCCTTACAAACAAGCTTATGATCGGGGTGTTAAGATCATTGGTGCAACAGCGCATTTTGTCAACGATAACCTTGATGAAGGACCGATCATCGCACAAGAGATCAAACATATTGATCATGCTTATGGCTGGAGAGACATGCAGCGCTCAGGCCGAGATGTAGAGAAGATCGTTCTCTCTCGTGCACTTAAGCTGGCACTTGAAGATCGTATCTTTGTTTATGCCAATAAAACTGTGATCTTTTAGGATGCTTGATGTTTAATATTGTCCTAGTCAACCCACAGATCCCAAACAACACCGGTGCCATCGGTCGTCTATGTGTCAACACAGGTGCATCTTTACATCTGATCAAGCCATTGGCTTTTGATATTGATGAAAAGGCTGTACGAAGAGCAGGGCTTGATTATTGGCAAAAGCTAGATCTGCATGTTCATGAAGATCTAGAATCTTTTTTTGAAGCACAAAACAGTGATGCACGTTTTTTTTACGGCACCACTAAAACAGACAAACCTTATTTTGAACATGCCTTTAAAGAGAATGACTTTCTCTTCTTTGGCTCAGAGACCAAAGGATTGCCTCAAGAGCTTTTACAAGAGCATCCTGAACGTTGTATGACCATTCCAATGACTAAAGAGGGTAGAAGCCTTAACCTAGCCATTAGCACTGGTATCATCCTTTATGAGGCCATCAAACAAAATTTTACGACGTATAAGGAGTCAATGTGAGCTTTATAGATGTTGTAGTACTAATACTTTTTGTGCTCTTTATGTTTTTTGTCTTTGGTGGATACCATCATGACAAATATCAACAACGTTCAGGTGAAGGAAAGTATAAAGATCAAAAACCAAAAAATAGTGAAGAAGATGAAGAGACTATAAAGTAGCTTTTATTAAAGCCATTGAACAAACAAGGTCTCAGTAAACCTAATTGCAAATGATCTTTATTAATCTTGCTATATCACCTACTGAAATCTCAGGATTTGTGTTTAAAACAGCTTTTATAAGTTGATACTCTCTACTATTTACATTCATCATCTATCCTTTTTAAAGTATTGCTTCAGCTAACTGGGCTGATAATCTTTCTAACTTCACAAAAAATGTTTCACTCATTTCAATAAGCTCTTTCATCTTCAACTCCTTTAGATCTCTTATTTAATTAAGATGAGTTTATGACAAATTACAAATCTTTAGAAAAAACATGACAATATGACATATTTTTAAGATATGATGTGGCAAATCAATACTATATAGCTATAAAACATGACATTAAAGGAGATACTATGAAAAAATTTGGAGAGATCGTTGAAGAGCTCAAAGATATCATCTCATCAGATATCAAAGGTAAAGTGTTTGATAAAGACGTAGCAGACATCTTAAACATTAGCCACATGAACTTTGCCACAATGAAAAAACGTGACAAGATGCCCTTTGAAGAGCTACTAAACTTTTGTGCAAGTCGTTCTATTGCCATCAACTGGTTACTTTTTGGACAAAGTCCTGAGTCCCTTATAGAAGCAACCAATCAGGTCTATATGGTGCGTTACTTTAACAATGTCAATGCATCCGCTGGAGGAGGTGGTTTCTTAGATGATGGCGAGATTCCAGAAAACATCATGATCGAACCTCACTTTTTAGAGACACTTGGTGGAGAGAAAGAGCTTAAAAATGTTGATGCTATCAACGTTACAGGGGACTCTATGGAGCCAACATTCTTACATGGTGATATCATCTTTATCAATCGTTCAAAAAGAGATATCAATCGTGGTGGTGTTTTTACCATACAAACTGAAGATATGCTCTTGGTTAAACGATTACAAAAGCGTATAGATGGTAGAATCGACATTATTTCTGATAACAAAGATTATCCACTACAGATAGTAGCTCCAGAACAGATCAGTGTTATTGGTCGTGTTGTTGGTCGTTACGGGAGTGTGGAGTAAAAGGAGATGCATTGCATCTAATCACATCTCGATCATACTTTAATCTTACCCTTCTTATCTTGTTAGCTTTTGTATTGGGGTTAAGCCCGTTAAAAGCCCAAGAGCAATTGCATGTTGAGTCTAACAGTACTCTTCATCCACTGATTGATACCAATAATACGCAAAAACGCATCTGTCTTACTCCCATATATCCCCATAATGTAGAAGATCTCTATAATTTTGATCAGAAGATCAATATCTATACCAAACGTAATGCATTAGAGCATAAGCGACGCTATGGTATTCAAAATGGCTTTGATAAAAGCTACTTTAGAGTTTGGCATTATAAGCGACCTCCAGAGCGTCTTCGATGGGCAAAATGGCCCTTTAATGTTTACACACAAGGTGAATCATATGGAGAAAACTTACAACTTTTACCTGATTCATGGTTTAAAGAGATGCTATCAAAAGCAAACTTTAAAAAGTTTGGAAAGGTTAGTCGTTATGCTATCACTTTACACTTCTCTTCACTACGAAACTTTCCAACACACAAACCACTTTTTAGAGATCCCTCTTTAGCAGGAGAAGGTTTTCCCTTTGATTACCTTCAAAATAGCGCGGTACATGCTAATGAACCACTCTATGTCTCACACTACTCAAAAGATAAGGCTTGGGTATATGTCTATACCTCTTATGCTTCTGGTTGGTTACCTAGCTATAGTATTGCCTTTATGAATCATAAAGAGCGTCAACGTATTGAACAGGCAAAACCCGTCTTTTTACTTCAAGAAAAAGTGGCGCTGAGTGATACCAAAGGACATTACCTATTTTATGCACGCATTGGTATGCGTTTGAGCCTGATCAAAAAAACTAGAAAGTATACCTTTGCAAGAGCTGTAGCTCCTGGAGCTTTTAACAAACCAACTTTTGTTACGGTACGTTTTAAAAACAGTGATGTCACAACAAAACCACTCTATCTCAATAAAAAGAACCTCTCCAATATCATCACCAAAGTGATGGACAGTAACTACGGATGGGGTGGTCTTTATGAAGAACGAGACTGTTCATCAACACTAAGAGATATCTTTACACCTTTTGGTATTTGGCTTCCACGTAACTCAAGCAAACAGTCAAAGGTAGGACGTCGTATCTCTCTTAAAGGTATGGATGATATTGAAAAAGAGCGCATCATAAAGAGCAAAGCTATCCCTTTTGAGACCTTATTGCACCGTAAAGGTCATATCATGCTCTATCTTGGAACTTATGATGACAATATCATGATCTTACACAATATGTGGGGGATTAAAACGGTAGATGATAATGAGAAAGAGGGTCGTATCATCATTGGTAAAGTTGTTATTAGTACGCTAGAGATCGGAAGTGAACAAAATGGCTATGATTACAATAGCTCTCTGCTTCCTGGACTAGATGCACTTAATATCTTTACCTATAAAGCACGCTAAAGTATATGTCGGCTATTTGTTAGCATAGACATCATAAGTCGCTATAAAAAAGTGACTGTCTTTTGTTGTCTGCCACTCAATCTTATAGTTAGCAACACCATCCCACTTCTGTTTTGTACAAACTGTCGTTTTGATCTGTTCTGTTATCGACTCATCAAAATCTTGATAGGCTTCACCAAAGGTCGTATACTTATCTGTCTTAAGAACATACAAGGGTACCGTTTGTGAATGCCAATTTGTGTAGCCTAAACGCATGGTTGGAATATCCAAAGGTGAGGTCATGATCTTACATTCATCAGCATAAGAGAAAGTACTTGTTGCAACAAGGAGAAGAAGGGTGTTTTTGATTGAATCATACATACAGTAATGCCTTAAAATAAATTTCATATATTTTAACTAATTTTGTATGCTTATATTATTAAGATAGAAAAAGTTGAGGCAAAGCCTCTAACTTTATTAATGCAGATCAGCGTTTAACTTGATCTCACGAGTTGAGCGACTTGCCGTCACTTCACCTGTCATTGAGTTTTGACGAAAGTGAAGACCGTTAAGTCCTGCAAGGTCTTTACCTTTAAAGACCTCACCTTCCATCTTAAGACCAGAGTTTGCCTCTTGGATCTTCTTCAACTGCTCAGGGTAGATACCAATCTTAGTCCCTTCTAAGATCGCAATACCCGCATCAATGATACAAGCATCACCTAGAGGGATACCACAAACAGAGTTAGCACCTAGAAGTGAGTTCTTACCTACAGAGATAGGGTTACCATCGGTACCACTTAAGACACCAAGGATACTTGCACCACCACCTACATCAGAACCATCACCAACGATTGCTGAAGAAGAGATACGACCTTCAACCATGCTCACACCTGTAGTACCGGCATTGAAGTTGATGTATGAAGCACCCGGCATTACTGTTGTACCTGCATGAAGTTGTGCACCAAAACGTACCTTTGAAGTTTCAAGAATACGTGTGTTATCAGCTGGAATGATGTGTTGTAAGAAACGTGGGAACTTATCTACAAAGTCAACATGTGGGTATGCATTTGCAAATTTGAGTTCGATCTCATTGTCACGTAACCAATCGAGCTCAATAGGTTGACCATCAGACCATGCAACATTTGGAAGCGCACCAAAGGCACCATCAAGACAGATTGAACGTAGTTCAACTTTAGCAAGAGAAAGAGCATACAGTTTAAGGTAGGCAGCTTCAACGCTTTTTACAGCAACATCATCAAACAAGAAGACGACTCTAAACTCACCATCACGAGCACCTTCAGCTTTTAGTTGACCATAAAGTGATGAGATGACTTGAATATTCTTATGTGCGTCACCAAAAGCTTCATCAGCATATGGTGTGAATGCGTTAAGACAAGACTCTAAAAAAGCAGTATTGACGTTACAAACAACTTCATTCTCACTGAAGTCCACTGCAACACCTTGCTCTGCAAGTGCCTCAATAAAAATAGCTGCACTACCAAAGTTCTCATTCCAGTTGATAACAGGGTAGGTTGCTTGAAGTACTTTGTCACCATTTTTTTGACCAAGATCTACACGACAGATACCAAAAGCGATAGGGTCTTTGTATCCATCTTTAGATTTAATGTTTTCGATCAGTGCTTTAAACGCATCTGCAGTTTGAATCATTTCCATAATTGTCTCTCTTTATTTTTTAATGGTGAAATATTAGCATGTGTAAGATAAGAGTAGGCAAATAATAGGTGCACTTAAAGAAAAATCAATTTATATGGCTAATAGATGCTTAAGTGATTGAGCTGAAAGTTCTTTGTTATAATAACTCCAATTAAACTATATGGATTTTATAGATGAACAAATGGATCACAGTCTTACAAAAAAATGACTATATCGGTGCCAAACAGCTTATCAAAGCAGGTGAAAACATCAATGATACAACAGAAGCAGGAGAGTCTGTACTCGCTTATGCACTTAAAAGCCGTTGCGACAATGATCTGTTGGACTTACTTATAGACAATGGTGCAGATCTTTTGTATCAGGATCAAGAGGGTGTTCAGATCTTTGATTTTGCTATTACCTATAACAATACTCACACGGTCGAGCTTCTCTTAGCTAAAGGTAAAGATGTCAATGACATCACCCGTAAAAGTGGTTTTACACCCTTAATGGGTGCAGTCTGTTATGGGCGTAAAGAGATCGTTGAACTACTTTTAGCTGCAGGTGCAGATGTTCATGCCACAGAACGAAAAGGGATGAGTGCTTATGACTTTGCCAAAAAGATGAACAAAAAAAGCATGATGGAGCTTATGGAGGCACAAAAGTGAAAAAAATATCTCTTGTACTTCTAGCAGCACTCATTGTTGCAGCTGTTTTTTACTTTTTAAAACTTCAAACACCAACAACGACTACAACTGAACCAGAGATAAAAGTCGAAAAAGAGCTAGAGGTCCAAAAAAATACTCAAGAAGCACTTATCTGTCTTCAAGAGAGTGGACAGATCACCTGTAAACTACTTGCCAAGCGTATTGACCGTGACAGAGTCGTCATCTTCAGATGGTTTGCACCCACATCTCCAAAAGATGATCGTACAAGAGAGATGATATTACCAGCCAACCATGCTTCTATCTTTGACAGACGTCATGTTCAAGGAAGAAGTAAAGGGAAGTGGCGTGTAGAAGTGGAGATCGAAGCAGATCAACCCTCAACAAGTTTCACATTAAAGTAGTCACAAAGCAAGCTCTAAAAAAATTGGCCTTGGTTCTCGTTTTCTAAAGGCTTACGACGCTCTTTCGCTAACCAATCTTGTAGAAGTTTCTCTGTCACTTTAGAGAGACTCATCTTATATCGTTTACGAGAGTACTTCATCGCCTCATCCCATGTCTTTCTATCAACAACTAATGATCGTGTCACTTCATCTTTTGGTTTCAACTAAAGCCCTCTTTTTTTATATAGTGAATTATATAGTAATCTATAGAGTATAGCAAGTCTAAAAGCTGACAAAATGCCTATTTTAGGCACTTGTTTTTATAAATATGGTAGTTGACTAGCTATTTTTTAATA